>Ga0364859_10004_pt1:7500-285248 | contig 285248 bp, 273 predicted proteins | sample ExccelAu500001D3_FD_206911 | JGI IMG/M metagenome (GOLD analysis project Ga0364859, IMG submission 206911) | Enriched cells from Trout Bog Lake Hypolimnion, Wisconsin, USA - BchlTB.Aug20.5000.01 .D3 | ecosystem: Environmental > Aquatic > Freshwater > Lake > Hypolimnion/Profundal zone... | reverse complement strand
GTGCTCGGGCGTCGGATACAGGAAGAGGTCGACGCAGTCCTTGAATGTATTGGCCTGGATGTCCCACTGATAGGCTTTTATACCTATGGAGAAATCGGCCCTATTGATAAAACGATCAAAGATCGTTCAACGGTAAAATTTCATAATGAAACCGTTGTTCTCTGGGTGCTTGGAAAAGAATAATGAGTGACGGTAACCTCCATAACCTTTTCCCCCAAAAAACAGGTCATGATAAAAACAGACAACAACAGTCTCCAGCATCGAATTATTGAGCTTGAACAAGCTTCATTGCGAAGCAACCGCATTGAACAGGAACTGCTGCAAAAACAGACAGCTCTCCTTGACCAGAATATCAAACTGATAAGAAAATCAATCGAACTTTCAGATATTAAGCGGCAGATCGAAGATAAAAATTTCGAACTTGAGTTGTCGCAGTCGAAACTGGAAGAGGCTATGCATTCATTACGAGAAAGCCAGAATACCCTGAACTCTGTTCTGGCCAACAGCCCCGATACCATTCTTGCCATTGATAGAGATCACCGTATAACCTACATCAACCGATCCCTGCCTGGTTATAAAGATTTGCTGCAGATAGGTGAGCACCTTTGTGAACATATTATTGAGCCGACTCACGATAAGAGTTATCATAAGGCAATAGACAAGGCTTTTTTAACCGGAAATCCGGCAATAATAGAGTGTGAACTCTCCCTTCCTCACGGGGAAACACTTGAAATTGAATCACGTATCGGTCCATCAATCATTGACGGCACGGTTACCTCTCTTACTATAATTGTTTCAGATATTTCCGAGCGCAAGAGAATGGAAAAAGAGCTGAAAAAAATGCTGAACGACCTTGAGCGCTTTAACCGTGTTATGATAGGCAGAGAATTACGTATTAACGAGCTGAAAAATTTTGTCATTGAGCTGAGGCAGGAACTCAGAAAATATACCGGTATTATTGCTGACGGAATCTCTCACGATAAGGATGAGCTGCAACTGAACCTGATGATTGATGATGAATTTTTTTTAGGCGATGAATCTGGTAAAGGGAATAATAATGAAGCAGATAATAAACTATACAGGGAACATCAAAGGACTGTTCTTCTCAACCTCATTGAAGATGCCAACCTTGCAAGACAAGAGCTGCAGGAAATAAACCGCAAGCTTGAAGTAAAAGTAAAAGAAGCAAGTGAAGCAAATGCTGCAAAAAGCCAGTTTCTTGCTAATATGAGCCATGAAATCCGGACTCCGATGGGTGGAGTTATTGGTATGTCCGACATGTTGAATGATACCCTGCTTGATGCTGAACAGCGCAAATATGTTGATACCATTATCAGCAGCGGTCATAACCTGATGGAAATCATTAACGATATTCTTGATTTTTCCAAGATTGAAGCGAACTGTCTTGAATTCGACATAGTTGATTTTGATCTGCTGGAAATCCTTGAAAATATTTGCGGAATGCTTGGCTTTGAAGCTCAGAAAAAAGGACTTGAATTAACAGTTGTAACCAGCAAAGATTTTCCTTTTGCCCTGAAAGGGGATCCGGTAAGAATCCGGCAGATTTTTGTTAACCTGATCAGTAACGCTGTAAAATTCACTCATCAGGGAGATATAGTAGTGAGTCTCATGGCAGATGAGGAAACCGACAAACATGTTTTGATCAGGTGTACAGTCAAAGACACTGGTATTGGTATCCAGCCTGAGAGTCTATCATCAATATTTAAACCATTTATTCAGGCAGACGGCTCAACAGCAAGAAAATACGGAGGAACAGGTCTCGGTTTGTCGATTTCAAACTATCTGGTCAACAAAATGGGCGGCAGCATCACTGTGGAAAGCGACCCGGGAAAAGGATCTGTTTTCAGCTTTGATGTTATGCTGGAAAAACAGGATAGATTGCCTGAAGTGCTTCGTCTATCCGAAAATGATATTTCCAGAAGCAGAGTTCTTGTTATCAATAGTAATCCCACCGCACTGGACATGCTCTGCGATCTTCTGGATTCATGGCAGTGCCATTGCTACCCAGCTGCCAGTTTTGAAACAGCCCTTTCATTGATCAACGAAGACCGTAATAATCCGGAATCATCTGAAACCTGGGATGCAGTGATTCTGGATATTAATAACCAATACAAGGCAGGTGATGAACTGGACCGGTTTATGAGCGCAATTTTTACAACGCATCACTTTCCGATCATAATGCTTGCCTCACCCATTCAGTCTGGAGAAATAAAAAAACGCTTCAGTCCGGAGATGTTCACATTACTCCAGAAACCTGTCAGACGTATGGAACTGTTCCGCTCTATCGCTGATATTATGAATAGTGAAAAACATCTGCATGAAAACCGTCAAGAAGGAAACTGTAAACCTGAACAAAAACCAGCAGCAAAAACATTCAATATTCTTGTCGTTGAAGACAATCCGGTCAATCAGAAAGTAAGCACGTCCATGCTTAAAAAACTGGGTCTCTTTTCTGATGTTGTTCCCAGCGGAAAAGATGCTCTTGAGGCTATGCGCAATAAATTATACGATCTTGTTTTAATGGATTGCCAGATGCCGGAAATGGATGGATATGAAACTACAAGAATCATAAGAAATGACCCGGCACTTTGCGTGACACCCGATGTTCCAATTGTGGCAATGACAGCTCATGCCATGATTGGTGACAGAGAAAAATGCATCAATGCCGGAATGAATGATTATATCTCCAAACCTATCCGTAAATCGGATCTTGAAAAAATTCTAGCCAAATATCTTGGAGATAATGGCAACTATGCATAATCGGTACAGAAAACTGCGGTCATCAGTGTAACTGAGAAGAAACCCTGTGACAAGAGTAAAGCTGGCATTAATCCCCTCCCCTCCTCAACGTTTTTTTCTTTTCCCAGTGTACGATAGTCTAAAACAATGGCTTCAAAAACCAAGAACATGGAAAAATGAACAGGCTTGGTCTTGAAAAAAGTCCTTATCTCTTGCAGCATGCTCTGAATCCTGTGGACTGGTTTGTGTGGGGAGACGAGGCTTTTGAAAAAGCTGAACATGAAAACATACCGTTGTTCCTCTCCGTGGGTTATTCAACTTGCCATTGGTGCCATGTCATGGAGCGGGAATCGTTTGAAAACAGAGAAATCGCCGAACTGCTGAACCGTAACTTCGTTTCGGTCAAGGTTGACCGCGAAGAGCTTCCCGATGTTGACCGTCTCTATATGAACTATCTTCAGTCAAGCACTGGAAATGGAGGCTGGCCTATGTCCGTATGGCTTACTCCAGAACGAAAGCCTTTTTACGGAGGCAGTTATTTTCCTCCTGAAGACCGGTATGGCCTGCCTGGATTTAAAACCATCCTTAAATCCATAACCCGTCTGTGGAAGAGTGATAAACAAACAATTATTGACCGCTCCTGCAGTTTTTTCAGTTCTCTTGATCAATTTTCAAGAACGAATCCTATTGCACTGCCCGGAGAAGATAAGGCGCAGAATAAATGCTTCGAGTGGCTTCAAACAAACTACGACTCTCAGTTTGGAGGTTTTGGCGGTGCCCCGAAATTTCCCCGGCCAGTATTGCTGAATTTTCTGTTCAACGACGCTTTCTATACCGGGAACAAAATAGCTCTCAGGATGGCGCTCAATACCCTGAAAAAAATGGCTGAGGGGGGAATTCACGACCATATCGGTGTTGCAGGAAAAGGCGGCGGAGGGTTTGCACGTTACTCCACGGATGCCCGCTGGCATGTACCTCACTTTGAGAAAATGCTTTACGATAATGCTCAGCTTGCCGTCTCCTACCTCGAAGCATTTCAGTGCAGCGGCGATATCTTTTTCAAGAGTACAGCGAAGGACATTTTTAACTATGTGCTGTGTGATATGACGTCGCCTGATGGAGGCTTCTATTCAGCTGAAGATGCAGACAGCCTGGAAACGGCGTCCGGCACCATAAAAAAAGAGGGGGCATTCTACCTCTGGAGCGCTGATGAATTGCGGGAGATTCTCGAAGATGAAACGCTCACTGCGATTTTCTCCCTTACCTACGGCATCAGAGTTGAAGGAAATGCTATGCACGATCCACATGGAGAGTTCATCGGCAAAAATATCCTGATGCAGCATGCCACCGTTGAGGAAACTGCTGATAAGTTTGGAAAGACAACTGAAGAGATCAATACGCTTCTTGATGATGCTCGTGCAAAACTTTATAGAGCAAGGGCAAAAAAGCCTCGGCCTTTTCTTGATGATAAAATACTCACAGCATGGAATGGCCTGATGATTTCAGCTTTGGCAAAGGGATACCGAGTATTGCATCACGAGCCATACCTTAACGCTGCAAAGAGAGCTGCAGACTTTATTCTTGATAAACTCTATGACCGCAAAAAAGGTCTTCTGCTGCGCCGATACAGAGACGGCAACGCAGCTATAGCGGGAAAAGCTGAGGATTATGCATTTTTTGTGCAGGGACTGATAGAGTTGTACGAAGCATCTTTTGATGATCAATATCTTCTGACGGCTCTTGAACTTGCAGAACTGCAGAACAGCCTTTTTTATGACCCTGTACAGGGAGGCTATTTCAGCACCGCTGTTGATGACAATACCGTGCCATTGAGACTCAAGGAAGATTATGATGGCGCTGAGCCTTCGGCAAATTCGGTCAGTGCCCTGAACCTTCTGCGACTGAGTGAAATAACGGGAGTAGAAAAGTTTTCAATCAGAGCGGAAGAAACCATCAAGTCATGTGGCACCATACTTAGTGAAAACAGCCATGCTCTGCCTCAGATGCTGGTTGCACTGAACTTTGCGCGCAAAAGAAAAAGCAGGGTTATTCTTTCAGGAGAGCTGTACACACCTGAAATGGCCCAACTGCGAGCTGTAATTGATGGACGATACCTGCCGGGAAACGTCATCATGCATGCTTCAAATGAACTTATTTCAATCCAACGCTTTCCGGAAAGCATTCAGACCGGTGCTGTCCACCCGCAAGCATCTCTCTGTATCGACCGTACCTGCTTACTGCCCATCAATGATCCGGAAATGCTTGCTGAAGCTCTCGACAAGGTCATGCCATCTAAAACAAAAGGCACAAGCTATTAGTATACATCGGCATTAATAAGTTACAGATTGATGCCTCGTATCACTTACCCTTGAAGCAGAGGCTCTTTATGTTAACGAACGCATGAATTCCATAACTGGAGAGTTCGCGACCATAGCCGGACTGTTTTACCCCGCCAAAAGGCAGGCGAGGATCGGATTTTACCATACTGTTGATAAAACAGCAGCCGGCTTCAAGCTGATCGGCAATGGCAAGTGCCCTTTCAGTGTTGCCGGAAAAAACTGCTGATCCAAGTCCGTAAGGGGTATCATTTGCAATAAGTACGGCTTCACGGTCGTCCTTTGCTTCAATAAGGGTTGCAACCGGCCCGAAGGTCTCCTCGCTATATACTTCCATCCATTTGTGAACCCCGGACAGAACTGTTGGCGGGTAGAAAAAGCCTTTTCCTTCCGGGATTTTTCCCCCGCAAAGCAGACGTGCCCCTTCGGCAACACTCCGGGTGACCTGACAGTGAAGCTGTTCACGAAGATCGTGGCGGGCAAGAGGTCCGACCTCGACCGCAGGGTCGAACGGGTCACCCATCACAGTCGATTGCATACGCTGCAGAAGGAGAAGCTCAAACTGTTTAAAAACATGCGCGTGCACAATAAAGCGCTTGGCGGCTATACAGCTTTGTCCGCTGTTGAGAAGACGCGCTGCAGCACAGGTGTCGACAGCCTGAGGAATATCAGCATCATCGAGAATAATGTATGGGTCACTGCCACCGAGTTCAAGGACGCTTGTTTTCAGTGCTTTACCTGATTTTGCGGCCACTGCCCTACCTGCGGCAGTACTTCCGGTCAACGATACCCCCTGTATCGCAGGATGGTCTATTATAAAGCCGGTCAGAATGTCAACATCTTCAAGATCGATATGCACTGCGCTGTAAAGATGTGCAGGAAATCCTGCATCGCGAAAAAGCTGTTCGATAGCAATGGCTGACCCGGTAACATTGGGCGAATGCTTGAGAATAACACCGTTTCCTGCCATAATGGCTGGTACGGCAAAGCGGAAAACCTGCCAGAAAGGAAAATTCCAGGGCATGATGCCGAGAACAAGACCAATGGGTTCAAATTTCACCACTCCCCGGACTCCGCCTTCAAGATAACTCTCTTCGGGTTTTAAAAACGATGCGGCATTGTCGGCATAAAAATCGCAGACCCATGCTGATTTCTCCACTTCGGCAGCTGCTTGTGAGATTGGCTTGCCCATTTCACGACTTATCAGGGCTGCATGCTGGTTTTTTTCAAGGCGAAGGATCCTGGCAAGACGCTTCATGAACACACTGCGTTCAGAGATAGAGAACTCTTTCCAGGAAATATAATCCCAGTAGGACAACGTTATTACTTCTCGAATTTCACCGGATGTCATGGAATGATATTCGGCAATCGGTTCTTCGGTAGCTGGATTGACAGTAATAATCATTATGTAAAACGGTTCAATGATGATAGAAACCGGAAAAAGCATCGGTGTCAACTATTCTGGTCAATGCTTTCATAGATTGCAAGGTAACTCTCATAACGTTCAGAATCAATATGACCGGACTCAACGGCCTTCAGAATCCCGCACTTCGGCTCTACGGTATGTGTACATGATGAGTATGCACAGTCATGCATAAAGGAAAGAAATTCCTTGAAGTAAAAACGAAGATTTTCGCGGGTTATGTCTGAGAGATTAAACTCCCTTATACCGGGAGTATCGATGATAAAGCCGCCGCCAGGGAGAAACAACATCACTGAGTTACTGGTTGTATGAAGGCCTTTTCCGGTCTTCTCATTTGTTTCACCGGTTTTTAACCGCTCGTGACCGGAAAGCTGATTGATCAGGGTTGACTTTCCCACGCCAGAGTGACCGCTGAAGGCTGAAAGCTTACCGGCAAGAGCCTTTTTCAGAGCTTTCATACCACGTTTCTTTTCGGCACTTGTATAAAAAACCCTATAGCCGAGAGCCTTGTAGGGCTTCATCATCTCACGAGTCTCCGATGAATCCTCAAGATCTATCTTGTTGACCACAATAATCGTTTCGAGTTTTTCGGATTCGGCAAAAACAAGGTACCGGTCGATAAGGCGAGTGTTGAGCAAAGGTTCATAGGTGGAGACGACAACGACCAGCTGATCGATATTGGCCGCAATTACCTGCGTTTTCTCTTTGCTGCGATTCCTGCGAACATCCCTTTTTCTTGTCAGGGCACTCCTGCGAGGGCGAACAAATGTTATAACTGCCTCAAATAATGCGGTTCCTGTTTCAATCAATTTCAGTTCAACACTGTCACCAACGACGACAAGTGAGGCATCTCCATTATCTGTTTTCGTTCCGGGAAAGGTACGGGCGCGAAACTCGGTACCGTCTTCGGAAATAACAATATAAGATGCACCGGAAACCTCAGTGACAACTCCGGCTGTGGCCGGAGCATTCAGGCTTTTCATGTTCATGTTCAAACTACAGTAGTCCCTTCTGTTTCAATAACATCTACCCTATATCAGCAAGCGGAGAGCGCCCTCGGTAATAACGCTCATAATAGCTCCTGATCATACTGTGATCTGCATCCTTCAGCTGACCATCCTGTTCGACAAGTTTGAATGCTGCAGAACGGGCTGACTGCATGATATCAAAATCAAAGTTCAGATCGGCAATCTTTAAGCCGCTCAAGGTTCCGGACTGCTCCTTTCCGAGAATATTGCCGGCGCCCCTTATTCTGGCATCAATTTCGGAAATAATGAAGCCGTCAGTCGTTGACTCCATTGCTGCAAGCCTTTCGCGAGCATCATCCGTAAACTTTGTGTAGAGGAGAAAGCAGGTGGAACGGTGTTCACCCCGACCAACCCGTCCCCTGAGCTGATGAAGCTGGGCAAGGCCAAAGCGCTCGGCATGCTCGATAATCATGACAGTGGCATTCGCCACATCAACACCAACCTCGATAACGGTAGTTCCCACAAGCAGATGAAGCTCTCCTCTCCGGAACTGCCCCATCACCTCATCTTTCTGATCCGGCGTCATCTGGCCATGAATCAGTCCAAGTCGAAGGTCAGGAAATACTTCTGTAGAAAGGTGATGATAACTTTCCACTGCAGCTTTCATGTCCATTTTTTCCGACTCCTCAACAAGAGGATAGACAATATAACCCTGCCTGCCTTCCGCCACCTGTGAACGAAGAAAATCATAGACCGTTGGGCTCTCTTTTTCATGCTTTAGATAGGTCTTCACCGGAGTCCGGCCAGCGGGCATCTGATGAATGACCGAAACATCAAGGTCACCAAACATACCCATGGTAAGCGTTCGCGGTATGGGGGTAGCCGTCATCAGGAGAACATGAGGATTTATCGCTTTTTCCTGAAGCGCCTTTCGCTGCAATACCCCGAATCGATGCTGTTCGTCAATGATAACCAGTCCAAGTCCGGCATAATTGACACCGGTTTCAATCATGGCATGGGTACCGAGAGCAATATTGAGCTCCCCTGAACTGAGGGCTGAAAAAAACGACTGACGCTCTTTTTTCCCCTGCTTGCCCGTCAGGAGCCCAACCTGCAGACCAAGAGGCTGGAACAACCGTTTCATACTGAGATAGTGTTGAACAGCAAGAATTTCGGTAGGAGCCATGAAGGCTGACTGCAGGCCATTATCAGCAGCAAGAGCCATGGCAAACATGGCAACAATGGTTTTACCCGATCCGACATCTCCCTGCAGGAGACGGTTCATGGGACTGCCGCTTTTGAGATCGCGGTATATTTCACGGATTGCATTTTTCTGGGCATCTGTCAGCTCATAAGGGAGGCTTGCATAGAGCTTTTCGGTGACTGCGCCGGAATGGGTAAACCTGACGGCAGATTTGATCTCCCTGATCTTGTTGTGGCGGAGGGCAAATAAGAGCTGTGCATAAAACAGTTCGGTAAACTTCATGCGGTAACGCGCCCTGGCAAGCGCTTCATCCGATGAGGGAAAATGAATTTCACGATATGCCTCCGCCAGTGACAGCAGGCTGTATTCCGACAGAATTGAGTGACTGAGGTTTTCATCCGTGCCCGGCACAATCGCCTCAAAAGCCCGGACGACGAGGTTGCGCATCTGACGGGAAGTGAGACCGGCAAGTTTCATTGCCTCAGTTGTAGGGTAGAGAGGGATAATCTTGCCCGTATGGTAGAGATCAAAATCGCTTGACTCCCCATAGCCCGGATCATGAGCGTTCAGACTGAGACGGTCGAAATCGGGATGCTGCATCTGCGCCTGCCGGCCAAAATAACCAACTTTGCCGTGGACGGCAAGGGCTTCACCAGGCACGATGCTGCGAGAAAAGTATCGCACCCCCCTGAACCAGGTAAGTTCAAGAACGCCTGTAGCATCAGTAAGCCACACCTTGAAACGTGCCTTTCCGGGAGTATCCCCTTCAAGCCGGGTTTTTATTATTTTTCCAACAACCGTGACGGTTTCGCCATCGACAAGGTTGATGATGCTTTTCATGGCACGCCGGTCAAGATATCGGCGCGGAAAGTAATCAAAAAGGTCATTGATGGCAGTAATACCGACCTCTTTAAGAAGTGAGGCTTTTTTCCCCCCTACTCCCTTCAGATAGATTATTGAGGTAGAACCGGTCATATTAATGGTTGTAACTGGACTGAAATTCTTGTATATTAGCACCTTTACAATTTTATTGCCGGTTATATCACTTATTGTACGACAAAGTCAACGAAAGTCATGAAACAAGATATTCATCCAAAGTATAAAGAGGTTACCGTCAACTGCGCAAACTGCGGCAACTCTTTTGTTACCCGTTCAACACGGTCAACCATCAAAGTCGATATCTGCAACAACTGCCATCCGTTCTATACCGGAAAACAGACGCTTGTTGATACCGCCGGACGCGTCGAGCGTTTCAACAAGCGCTTTGCAAAAGCCACTGTTGGACAGCATAACGCTTCATAGAAGAACTCCTGCTTTTTTCGGCACACCAACACTAACCTATCTGAACAGCTATGAGTGTCAGGGATGTTTATCAGAAAACTGAACCTAAAATGAAAAAAACCATCGAAGCGTTTCAGCATGAAATTGCTTCGATCAGGACAGGAAAGGCTACAACGACCCTGCTTGACCGTATCAAGGTTGAAGCATACGGCCAGCTGATGCCGTTGAAACAAGTAGGCAATGTAGGGGTTCTTGATGTTCACACCCTTATGGTGCAGATCTGGGATAAATCAATGGTTTCCGCTACTGAAAAGGCTATACGTGATGCCAATCTGGGACTCAATCCAGCCGCTGACGGCCAGAATATCAGAGTCAGTATTCCGCCGCTTACCGAAGAGCGCAGGAAAGAGTTTGTCAAGCTCACCAAGAAATTTGGAGAGGACTCAAAGATATCTCTTCGGAATCTTCGTCGCGATATGATTCACGAGATTGAAAAACTCGAAAAAGATAAAGCCATAAGCGAAGATGATAAAAACAAGGGAAAAAAGGATGCTGACGAGTTGCTGCACAAGTTTGAAAAACAGCTGACTGATCTGATAGTCCTGAAAGAAAAAGAAATTATGGAAGTTTGAACGAAGGGCTATAGATCTCCCAGCAAGCTTCGAGATGACAGGGAGGCGAGATTCAGGGCTACAGGGAGGATTACTCTTCGAAATATTCTTTCATTTTTCTGAATACCTCTTTTTTGCCAAGCAGACCGCTGATCATACCAAGGACAGTTGCTGCACCTGCAGCAAAAAAGAGTGGCCGGGCTGAAATATTGTTGGTATAATAAATCGCCGGAATTCCCCGCTCTTTGGCAAAGCTGTCAAGAGAGGTTGTCCCAATCACCAGATCCGGTTCATAATCGAGTATCGCCTGCATATCTTCTTCAAGATATTTCCGGTAACGAATTTCCGTGCCAAGCATTGACAACACGTTATGGTCTTCCTCTCCAAGTGCCATCCTCGCAATGGAGGTTGAGGCAAAGGGCACTTCAAGACCAGCTTCAAGCAGAAGACGAACAAGCGGCAGTTCATTCCCTTCATAGCCAGCGACAATCACTTTACCTTTAAGATGTTTAAACTGGGAAAGCACATCCCGGGCTTTCTGCCCTTCGTCTGCAGCAACGGCCTGAACAATCACTGGATCAAGATTCAGAGCTTCTCCGATGCGGCGGATCCATTGTACGGTTGCATTTGCCCCGATCGGATTCCCCTTGACAATCTGCATGCCTTTTTCTTCAAGCAGAGAGACCGTTCTTTCATAAAACGGATGCAGCACGGCACATACTTCAGCCTGACCGGCCTCGATATAGTCTTCAAGTGCGGTTCCGGGAAGTGCAATAACTGACTCAACACCAATTTTCTGGAGAATACCCCCTATAGTCATTGCATCGACCGGAAATATCTCTCCAAGAACTACCAGTGATTTTGTTTTTTTAGGAGCATCAAACAGAGCAAACCTCTTTAAAAGTGTCGCAACGGCAACATCTTTTGCTTCCGGATGCGTCCTGATCTGAAAAGCAGGCAGGCGAACCAGAAGCACCTCTGCGTTGCCGACTTTTCGTGGCAGGAGTTCTTCAGCTATTCCGGCTGTTTCGGCAACACATGTGCTGACAACAGGAATAAATCTTACCGACAAATCCTGTGCAATACCGTCAATGGTACGCCGGAGATCGTCAATCATGGTTCCGCCTGAAATCTGCACATTCATCAATTCAGGGGATATAATAGATTTACGTGCTGCGTAAAAATGGGACACGAAGGTCAGTCCATAGAGGCATCCCTGATCAGCGACCAGACAGACCTGAACCCCATCAATTCTTGTCAGCACCCTCAGTCCGCCGAATGCAGGACACATTGACTGGGGATGCAACGTTTTACAACCCTTTTTCTCCATGAATAACACCCTTCTTTAACACCTGTTGGATATATGCACTCCCGGCAATTTTTTTAGGGAGGCTTTTAAGACGCTCTGAAGCTGCAGCACGGTTTGAGAATTTACCGGTCATGAGCCTGTAATATTTTATGCCGTTAACGGATCCCGGCCAGACATAAGCCGCAACTTTTTCTGCCTGTAGACGGCTCCGTTCTTTAAGAGCTGTCTGCTCCAATCGAAACGTTTCCAGAACAATGGTACACTCTCCTTTTTCAAGAACCAAAGAGTCAGTGGCACCTTCTGCAGACAATGCTTTTGCATTGAGTGCCACAGCCGGTTGCTCCGGTCCTGAGACTATCTCTTTATGAACCACAGGCATAACCTTATTTTCCGTATGCGGGCGTGAAGAAGTTGAAAATATGACTTCCGGTTTTCCGTAATAGAGAAGAGCAGATAGTACACAGGCAAAAAAAAGCAGTGCGATTGGAATTGAGTATTGGGGCCTTTTACTCTCTTTTCTGACTTGTAATGAATCATTCCGAGGAAGAACAACGTCTTCCAGATTCTGATACTCCCGGTTCAAAAGCTCTTCTATAGATCGTTCAGGATAAAAGCCATACAATCCATGTTCTTTTGAAAAACGACCCAGCCCATTGATTCTGATCTCTCTCTGCTGCCTAACAGCATTTGAAAAAACAGTTGCAATCGCCCTGCCAAGGCGCTCTGCTTCCGTGGTATTCAATTTAAGCCTCAACGCAGCAATACGCGCAGTATCATCAGCTCGAGAAATTTTAGGGTCAAACGTCAACCTGTTGCAAGGAGGAGAATAAGTTATACCCGAAGCATCACTTATTTTTTTTAAAGGAACATGTACTACCGTAAACGAACCAAGTCCTTTGACAGCAAGCTTTCGCACGGCAAGAAGTTCAGTAACCATAGCTGTGAAAAATCCGTTAAGAAACCGCCCGGATTCTTGCGTGTCAAGATCAAGCAACCCCGAAAGTTCTTCTATCAGATCATGGTTTATCATAACATCGCCATAGCGAAATGAGCAATCTGCACCTTATGGGTAATAACACCGAATATAACACTTCCTCTTTAAAGCACGACAAGCCGGGGCAGGATAGAATTCTCACCTGATACTTCGGAATTGAAAATGTCAGTGCCGATTAAGGACGTTGCAAAAAAACAGGGGGGGATTTGACAAATGTTTTGTTTTATTTGTGTTGCAGGTCTTTTTAGCTACCAATCCTTTTATTTACCGAATGAACTTGGAGATTCTTTCTGTCAGCCAGCTGACTCAGCAGATTAAAACCGGGTTGGAGACTCTTTTTCCACAGGTAAAAATCAAAGGTGAAATATCAAATTTCAAAAGGCACAGTTCGGGGCATAGCTACCTGACACTGAAAGATGAGGGAGCCCAGATTGCTGCTGTAATCTGGAAAACCACAGGGAGCCGTCTTGCCGTCACACTTAAGGATGGTATGAATGTTGTTGCCGAGGGACGTCTTGAGGTCTATCCTCCGTCCGGGCGGTATCAGCTGATCTGTACATCAGTCACTGAAGTCGGACAGGGTGCACTTCAGCAGGCCTTTGCAGAGCTGCTTCAGAAACTTGCAAAAGCCGGTTATTTCAGTGTTGAGCGCAAACGACCGATTCCTGAAATTCCTGAAACCATAGGCCTTATAACCTCACCCACCGGCGCGGTGATTGAGGATATGAGCAATGTGCTGGAACGACGATTTCCTGCAGCAAGAGTGCTCCTCTATCCTGTCAGCGTTCAGGGTGCCAATGCGGCTGAAGCCGTTGCATCAGGTATCGCCTATTTCAACAGTACAAAAAAATTAAACCACCGACCTCAGGTGATTATTATCGCCAGAGGAGGAGGTTCACTGGAAGATCTGCAGGCTTTCAACGGAGAACTTGTTGCCAATGCCATTTATCTCTCTGTACTTCCAATCATCAGCGCTATCGGTCACGAAACCGATCTGACCATTGCCGATATGGTTGCAGATCTCAGGGCGGGTACGCCTTCTATTGCTGCTGAACTTGCAGTTCCGGATACCCAGGAGCTGCTCCGGCATATCGATAATCTTCAATCAAGACGTGACAGCATTCTGCTCGGAAAGCTTGAGGGTGCAGACCGTCAAGTCTATTCGATCTGCAGCAGTTATGCTTTTAACCGGCCTCTTCTGCAGATGCAGCAGTTTGATGACCGGCTCAACTCTCTTGTCGATCAGATGGGAAGAACAGTCAAAGGTGGATATGGTGAAAAAATGCAGCGCTATGCTTCAGTCTGCCAGCAGCTGGCTCTCCTGGATTACAGAAATACACTTGAAAGAGGATACGTGCTGGTTAAACAAGATGGTAAATTTGTGACTGGTGCAACAAAACTGCACCCGACCGACGATGTGGAACTTCTGTTTCATGATGGAGTGCTTCCTGCTGTTATCAGCAGGAAGAAGCTTCACTGATTATTCTTCGAACCAACTCAAGATCCTCAACAGTGTTAACCCCAGGGTTATCGATAAGCGTTTTAATACACTGTATGCGGAACCCGTTCTCAAGCAGTCGAAGCTGCTCAAGCGATTCAGCCTCTTCGAGCATCGAGGGTTGAAGCCCTGCAAATTTCACCAATACCTCCGCTTTGAACGCATAAAGTCCAATATGGCGATAATAGGTTGTCGTAGAGAGCTTGTTACGTCTGAACGGAATCGGGCAGCGTGAAAAATAAAGAGCATATCCTTTGGAGTCCATAACGACTTTCACAACATGAGGGTCCTCAATTTGTGCCGCATCATCAGACTGGAAAGGAAAAACAAGTGTGGAGCAATCCGGTGGATGAGCTAGAAAGAAAGGTTCAAGGGCAAGATCAATATTTTCAGGACTGATCAAAGGCTCATCTCCCTGCAGATTGAGAAAGACATCCCCTCCAATCTGCCGGGCAGCTTCGGCAATTCGTTCGGTACCGCAACTGGCTTCACGTGAAGTCATAACAACTTCAGCCCCGCGTTCTTCGAGTACAGCGGCTATCTCAGGGCTATCTGTTGCAACAACAACTCTTTCTGCCAGACGGGATTTAAGTGCCTGACGCCAGGTGCGCACAATAAGCGGTTCCCCACAAAGATCAGCAAGCATTTTTTTTTCAAGACGGCTTGAGTCGAGCCTTGCAGGGATGAGAATAACAGCTTTCATAGGGTTTGTGGACTATCGATGATCAAGGTTACCGGGCCGTCATTAACCAGAGAAACCTGCATATCAGCTCCGTACCATCCTGTCTTTACGGGTTTTTCGAGCTTTTGCTCCAGTTTTCGGACAAAGCAATCATAGATTAGGCGGGCATGATCAAAACTTGCTGATCCGGAAAAGCCGGGTCTGTTGCCCCTGCTGGTATCGGCATAGAGGGTAAACTGGGATACAACCATTACCTCTCCGTTTGTCTCTTGAAGCGAGAGGTTCATTTTACCCGAAGAGTCATTAAAAATCCTCAGGGCAGCAATTTTACGGATCATCCAGCCGATATCCATATCATCATCATCAGGGGCAATACCAAGCAGAACAAGCAGACCCGGACCGATTGCCGAATACCGGCCCTCAGATGCTGCAACATTTGCCGATAAAACTCTCTGGACAACAACTCTCATAAAAACCATGTTTTGCAGCCAATCAACAATAGGATTCGAGCACGGGAGCTGCGGAAACTGAGCTGATTCCTTCAAGCATTACCGTTTTTGTGCGCGAAGTATTGCCGGATATGATATGTACCCGAGATAGGGGAATGCGGAAAACCTTTGACAAAAGTTCACAGCACTCCTTATTGGCTGCATCGTCGACCGGGGCAGCTTTTAGACTTACCTTTAATCCGCCGTTATAGACACCGCAAATTCTGCTTTTTGAAGAACGAGGGTGTGCCTTTACGACAAAAACCACATTGCCGTTTTTTTCGCGAAGCTCAACCACCTCGATGTTTACCCGATGACTTTTGGCACCTTGAAAAAACGATCCTGCTTATCAGGAGCATTCAGCAGTACAGATGCTGATGCAAGTGCCGGAAGCTCAACATCATCGCGAAGCACGTTGATCTGGTCATGAATACTGCTGAGCGGCTCAACACCTTCGGTATCTACTTTGTTGAGTTTTTCAACATAATGAAGAATATTGTTGAGCTCACTGGTCATTGTCACCATCTCTTCATCCGTAAACCTGAGCCTCGCCAATTCAGCGATATAGGAAACATCTTTCGTTGTAACCGACATAAATACTATGATCAAAATTAAAAATATTCCTGAAACCACTTATGGAACATCAGTTTTTATAGTCTGCAAATACCTGCTTTTTGCTCATCAAGACGGTTTTTTGGTCGTTTCTCAATCGAAATAAACTCCCTTTGTTCTTCGCCGAGGTAAATCTGCCGAGGTCTGGCGATCTTCTGTTCTGTATCTTTGACATGCTCAATCCACTGCGCAAGCCATCCGGGAATCCTTCCTATAGCAAACAAAACCGGAAACATATCCAACGGAAATCCCATAGCCTGATAAATCAAACCCGAATAAAAGTCCACATTGGGATAAAGCTTTCTGCTGATAAAATACTCATCCTCAAGTGCAATTCTCTCAAGCTCAAGCGCAATATCAAGTAATGGGCTGCGGCCTGTTTCCTCAAAGACCTGAAAAGCGATTTTTTTAATGATTTTCGCCCGAGGATCATAATTTTTATAGACCCTATGGCCAAATCCCATCAAACGACCTTCACCATCCTTGACTGATTGAATGAAAGCAGGCACCTTATCAACTGAACCGATTTTCAACAGCATGTGAATAACCGCCTCATTTGCTCCACCATGCAATGGTCCGTAAAGTGCAGCACAACCGGCAGCTATAGCCGTATAAGGATCAACACCGGAACTGCCCACAGCTCGTACAGCATTGGTTGAACAGTTCTGTTCATGGTCGGCATGAAGAATAAAAAGAACATCGAGCGCATGTTCAAAAACCGGATTAGGCTGATAACGCAATTCGGTCATCTTAAACATCATTGACAAAAAATTACCGCTATAGCTCAGTTCATTATCGGGCAGCACATAGGGAAAGCCAAGGCTATGGCGAAAACTCATTGCCGCAAGAGTAGGTATTTTACCGATAAGACGGTGAACCTGGAGTTTTCGTGACTCTTCATTGTTAATATCCTTCGCATCACTGTAAAAAGTCGAAAGCGCTCCTACAGTACCAACCAGAATACCCATCGGATGAGCATCATAGCGAAACCCGTCCATAAACTTGACAATATTGGCATGGGTCATTGTATGATGATGGATGTTATATGACCATACGGCCAACCGCTCCTTATCGGGCAACTCACCTTTGATAAGCAGATATGAGGTTTCCAGAAAAGAACTCTTTTCTGCAAGCTGTTCTATAGGGTAACCACGATAACGCAGAATGCCTTTATCACCGTCAATGAATGTGATACGACTTTTGCATGAGGCTGTATTCAAAAAGCCGGGGTCATATCCCAGAAGACCAAAATCTTCATCCGAAGCCTTGATCTGGCGAAGATCCATAGTATTAATACAACCGTGTTCAACCGGTACTTTATAAGTTTTTCCGGTACGGTTATCAGTAACGGTCAGAAAATTTCTGGAGTCTGTAACGTCCATAATGTTAGCTGTCTTGATGGTTGAATACCTTAATAAAAAAAGATCCTGCTGAAAAAATATTGTCTCGCGTCGATGGTGAATTTATGAAATAATCCAACCGTAACAGGTAAATTTCAACACTGATTTTTTTTATCCGTTTGTACTCCACGCATTCCCATGACATTTTACAGGAAATAACAACCCCAGTGCCGAAAAAAAACACAACTCAAAACACGCTGAATAAACAAAGGGCGTTATGAATCATTTTTCAATTTTCTGAAGTCAATATAAAAAGAAATAAAAGGAAAATACTTTTTGGATATTATGCATCAGCTCTCTACATTTACTTCCTCTTTCAGGGAGCTGTAGCTCAGTTTGGTTAGAGCGCCTGCCTGTCACGCAGGAGGTCGCGGGTTCGAGCCCCGTCAGCTCCGCAAAAAAAGCCTTCACTGTTTCAAGGAAGGCTTTTTTTATTCGGGGAGCATGTATTGAAAAGGAACAACCAGAACAGAAAGGAAAGAGTAAAAACCGTAATAATCAGTCTTTTTTTCGTTTATCACGAACATAGATTGCTTTTGACTGGCCTTCTCCGGTAATACGCTCATCGAAATCAAATAGTTTGGTGGCAGACAGCAACTCTCCAAGTTTTATATAGCCGTAATTGCGCGGATCGAACTCTGGAGACTGTTTGGCGATATTGCTGCCTGTTGTTGCGAGATGAGCCCATCCGCTTTCGTCCGAAGAGGCCTCAACGGCATTTCTCAATAAACGCACCAGTCTGGTGTCCTGCTTGAGTTCTGCTGATGACTTTTTTGAAATCGACTCATTTTCATTGATTTTAGCCCGCAGTACTTCGATATAAATAAACTTGTCGCAGGCTGACACAAACGCTGCTGGTGTTTTTTTTTCTCCGAAACCGTAAACAAAAAGCCCGGATTCCCTGATCCTCGAAGCCAGTTTCGTAAAATCACTGTCGCTGGAGACAATGCAGAAACCCTGAAACTTTCCTGTGTACAAAAGGTCCATGGCATCAATAATCATGGCACTGTCAGTAGCATTTTTCCCCTTGGTATAGCCGAACTGCTGAATAGGTTGAATTGAATACTCCAGCAGCACCTCTTTCCAGCTTCTCAGTGCTGTCGAGGTCCAGTCGCCATATATCCTTTTAACACTGGATGTGCCATACTTTGCGATCTCCGACAGAAGACCTTCTATAATTGTTGCCTGTGTGTTATCAGCATCGATAAGGACTGCAAGACGCTCAGTTTTTTCTACGGCCATGACACTGTCCGTTCTTTATGTTAAGAGCAAGAAAAGCAGTGAGCATCAGTTTTTTACCATGAACCCCTGCGCCTCAATAACCGCTTTAATGGTCGGCATGCCGACCATGTTCGTATCATAATCAACAACCACAATACCTTTGGCATGGGATGCATCAACCTCTATGATTCCTTCAAGATCTTCAAGAGCTTCCGTGACAAGCAGTTCACAACTGCTGCAGTTCATGCCGCTTACCTGCAATTCTGTTTTCATGACATTCGTATTAAGATTCATTGTCATTAATCCATACAAAATAAGTTACGCACACTGCCGACAAATCGGAAACATTTCTCTCAAATCCGCAGTACTCTTCATCAATATTGGCAGATCACTCTTGGAGTGAGTATATTGAATTACTATGATAAATTCCTTACCACATTCACGAGTCGGCATACAACGCGTGCCAATAATTGTTCTGCTGGCCACTCTGACCTTGCTGGCTTCATGCAGCCGTTCACCCAGTGACCTTAAAACCCTGCAGCAGCAGGTCTGGAAAAACCCGAAAGATGCTGGAGCTTACATGCTGCTCGGTAACGGGTATGCACGCAGCGAACGATACAGCGAGGCCGCGGATGCATATAAGAGTGCGCTTGCGATAAATCCAAAACTAGATGAAGCCTATCATGCTCTGGGCGCTGTTGCTTTCAACCAGAAAAACTATACTGAGTCACTCAAATATTTTCAAAAACACCTTGAGCACTCTCCAAAAGACTCCCTGACACTCTACGACGTCGGTAATGCCTATATGCAGCTGAAACAGTTCGAAAAGGCTGCAAAATCATACAGTGAGGCCATTGACAACAGCGAATCATTTACAGAGGCTCATTACAACCTTGCTATCTGCTATCTCAATACAGGACAAAGAGCTGAAGCTCAGGCGATTTATGAATGGCTTCTTAAGAAAAACAATTATCTTGCTGTCTCTCTGCAAAAACATTTCAAAAAATGATACATAACGTGCTTACCGCACATCGTGATCACAGTACAGTTTTTGCGGTCAAATACTGAAATCAGAGATATTTTTACGATTGGAAACCATTATTGCGGATTTGTTGTACAGTCTGTTGAAAGAAATGCAATAGAACAGTGTTTGAGAGTTACAATGCCGAGAAAAGTATATGAGTGAGCACCATAAAATCATTACATCTTCAGAGGATACTTTATCCATACAAAAGGCAGTTTCAAGGCTTAAAGAGGATTTAAGACTTTTTGATTATAAAAGTGCATTACCTGTTAACCTTGATCAACACCTGCTTGTAACGTTCTCTCAGCCAGTTGAGTCTTCGGATATTACCGGATGGCTGTACCGTCAGAAAGTATATCCAAAACTCTTTTGGATGAACAGGGAAAAGGATTTTTCTGTTGCAGGCATTGGAATTGCCGATACAATTCAGTTTGACGGATCTGGAAACAATGATGCATGTTTCCAGCAGTTTGGAATTGCTATTACGGAAAAAAATCCCGATGCACGCTATTTCGGGGGATTCCACTTTAATAACCAGGAGAAACAAAACCCGATATGGGAGAAGTTTTCCTCGTTTTCCTTTGTGCTCCCGCTTATCCAGTTAACCTTTGAACACAACACTTTCTCTCTCTCATGCCACCTCTGGCTCGAAAGCAGCTTTGAGGCTGAAACAAAAATCAGTGTAATCACTGATATGCTTGACCGTATTATTACCGATTCAGATTGTTCAGCAATGAAATTGCCGGAATTACTGGATCTCTCTTATAACCCGGATGAGAGACACTGGATAGAACAATGTCAGAAAGCGCTGCAGACCTTTCATTCAGGTGGCATGGAAAAAATCATGCTTGCCCGGCAGACTGTTCTTGAATTCAGCAGCAGTTTTTCTCCACTCCTTTTTCTGTTACAGTATCCCTATCCGCAAAATGCTGTCTACAGGTTTTACTTTGAACCTGCTGAACATCACGCTTTTTTCAGCTTCAGCCCTGAACGGCTTTACAGAAGGGATAACAATATGCTCCTCACTGAGGCCCTCGCTGGCACCTGTTCAAAAGAGACCATCAACGGTGGAGATATACAGGCTTCTGAAGCGCTCCTGAATTCAGAAAAAGATATCCGAGAGCATAATTTCGTCAAGGACATGATCTATCAGGAGCTTCTCAAGATATGCAGTGATATCGATATGGAAAAAAAGGTTCAGGTACTGCAGCTCAACCGGCTTGCTCACCTCTACAGCAGTTGTGCTGCCAAACTTAAACCTGGATTCCAGAATGACAGCGCAATCCTGAAACTTCTTCATCCTACTCCCGCTGTCGGCGGAGTCCCCAAGAGAGAGGCCATGAAACATATCATGAATCTGGAACCATTCAGCCGCGGCTGGTATGCGGGGCCTGTAGGCTGGATAAGCAGGGATGCCGCAGAATTTTCGGTTGCCATTCGATCTGCTCTTGTCAATGGTCGTTTTGCCTATCTCTACTCAGGTGCCGGCCTTGTACAAGGTTCAAATCCATTTTCAGAATGGGAAGAGGTCGACCAGAAAATAGGGGATATTCTGGCTATAACCCGCCAGGAAGTATGAAACCAAGAGAAGTTACCTCACTATGGAGCGGCATTGTCATTGAAGAACTGATCCGGCAGGGTGCAGAATTTTTCTGTATCTCACCCGGATCACGCTCAACACCGTTGACCGTTGCAATTGCAAGAAACCCGAAAGCACGGTGGAAAATGTTTGCCGATGAACGCTCTGCCGGCTTTTTTGCCCTTGGTTACGGCCGGGCAACAGGCAAACCGGCAGTGCTTATCTGCACATCAGGGACAGCGGTTGCAAACTATTTCCCTGCCGTGGTTGAGGCATCAATGGACTTTCAACCGATGCTTGTTCTTTCTGCTGATCGCCCTTTTGAGCTGCAAGAATGCGGTGCCAACCAGACCATCAGGCAGGAGGGCATGTTCGGCAGTTATACACGATGGAATATGCAGCTTCCTCTGCCGTCAAGAGAGGTTCCGCTGAAAGCTCTGCTCTCTTCCATTGCATACGCAGTTGCAAAAACACTTGGATCACCTGCAGGCCCGGTTCATCTCAACCAGCCGTTCAGAGAGCCGCTTGAGCCAGCAAGCCCCGATCTGAATGATCCCTGGCTCGATTCAATGCAAGAGTGGATGAACACGGGCAAACCATCAGGGGTCTCGGTATTTCCTGAAAAACACCCTGATACCGCAACAGTTGAGATGCTGCGCGAAGCGCTTTCAAGATCAAAACAGCCTCTGATTATTGCAGGAAGCATACAGAGCGCTGAAGAGGCGGAGGCTGTCAGAGAACTTGCTCTGGATCTGCAGGTGCCCCTCTATGCAGATCTTTCATCCGGGCTGCGACTGAAACGTGGTGTACAACCCTGGCAGCAGGCACTTCAATCGTCAGGATTTACCAGGCACTTCAGACCGGATCTCGTCCTGCATTTCGGCGGTCATCTTATTGCAAAACATCCAGCGGCTGCACTTCTTGAATGGAATCCAGAACACTATATCGTTGTACGATCCCATGCCAACCGCTTCTCTCCCGATCATAACGTAACTCTCAGCATTGAAGCATCGATTGCACTGACATCAATAAGCCTTAAAGGTTCCCGTACAACATTTTCCGGCATAAAAGCAGAAAGTGCTGAAGAGTTCTTCAGGCGTGCCGGTGAGGAGATTGATGCTGAAGCCCTCGCTCGTAAGCCTGTTACCGAAATTTCTGCAGCTCGCCTGACCTCACGCCTCATCACTGAACAACAGCTGCTCTTCATCTCAAACAGCATGCCTGTCAGGGACATGGACACCTACGCCGTCACCAGCCATCATAACGGGATAAGAAGCGGCATTAATCGCGGTGCTAGCGGAATAGACGGCATTCTTTCCACTACTGCAGGTTTTGCCGAGGGGCACCATAAACCAGCGACACTGATTATCGGGGATATCGCCTTCCTGCACGACCTCAATGCCCTTTCACTGCTCGATACATTGAGTGTTCCTCTTCAGATCATTGTACTGAACAATCATGGCGGAGGCATATTCTCCTTCCTGGCTGTTTCCGAATACAGCGATATCTTTGAAACCCATTTTGCTACTCCACAGAACTACAGCGTCCGGTCTGCGGCGGAAACTTTTGGTGTGGACTATGCATGCCCGAAGACAAACGGTGAATTCATCGATATTTATACAGCAGCATCCGGAAAGAATCGAAGCATTGTTATCGAAATAAAAGGATCCCGTCAGGAGAACCTGCTGCAGCACCGTGCACTGCAGGCAAGAATCAGTGCTCTTGCTGAAAAAAATCTCTTCTTCCTGTAACCAAAACCTTGGTGTCATAAGGTGCGTATTGCCATATCTATGACAACGGTGTAAGACTGCGCAATTCCGGCAGATCGGCTGCGAGCCAGTGTCGGGTAACCCAGTTGGGCTCACCTGTCGGCAGTTCACTGTCATCCTCATAGCGTAACCATTCGGTCAGTTCACCCTCGCCATCCCAACGATTTTCGTTGAGAGACCATGACAACCACGAACTTCCAGCGGCTGATCTTGCAAAAAACTCAATTCCCGAGTCTGCATCCCATAGCCGAGCGGTGCTGTCATCGCCTGCTGTCACGATGCGCTTCCCGTCCGGAGAAAAGGCGCACGCCAGAATCCCGCCTGAATGACCTTCGAATCGTCGAATTTCTTTGCCCGAGTCTGCATCCCATAGCCGAGCGGTGCTGTCATAGCCTGCTGTCACGATGCGCTTCCCGTCCGGAGAAAAGGCGCACGCCAGAATCCAGCCTGAATGACCTTCGAATCGTCGAATTTCTTTGCCCGAGTCTGCATCCCATAGCCGAGCGGTGCTGTCATCGCCTGCTGTCACGATGCGCTTCCCGTCCGGAGAAAAGGCGCACGCCAGAATCCAGCCTGAATGACCGATAAGACCTGCAATTCGAGGATTGACGGGTAACAACCCTGAACTTGAAGCGAAACCGTGTGATCGTGGCCATGTGGTGCCAGTCAGATCGGCTGACGCAAGATTTGCTGCTGCAAGTTGAGATTCTGCAAGCCTTGTCAGACGTATTCTTGCACCGGAAAAGTCCGTATTGGAAGCCTGGAGATGCCGCAGATCGGCACCATCAAAACAGGCATTGCTGCATTTTGCATGGTTCAGGTCAAGATGCCGTCCTTTGATTCGATGAAGACTTGTACTGACCAGACTTCCTTCTGCAATGCTCGCATTGTCAAGTATAGCATCGTCTAGCCGGGCCCCATCAAAACGGGCTTTTCCAAGAACAGCAAGAGAAAGAGTAGTACCACACAGTACTGCATTACGGAAATCGATTTCATCAGCACAAAGCAATGTCAGATTTTCACCGGAAAGCTGAGCACCTTTCAAATTTGCTTCTGGAGGGATCATTTGCTTTTGTACCAAGCGAAGCTGCTCCGGAGCCAATAATCGCTGACATGATCTTTGCTCTTGCGGGATTGCCTGGACACGTTACTGTGCAGTACGATAAGCAATCAGAAGGGCATTCTCAGAGGTGACTTCAGCATAGGAGTTTACAAGAATGGTACGGATGGCTCCGACCAATTTATCGGAGCTCTCTTGCGCTGATTCAGTCAGGTCAAGCAAAAAAGTGGTGGCTTCAGGATTGATACGGCCATAGGTCAGAGCTTTGGCGAAATGTCCTTCCTGAAGGGCGCGAAAAAGTGCACGGGCAAAAAAGAATTCAAGGAAGCTTCTGTGCGAAAAGCGGTAATAGCCGTCAGCACTGCGCACAAGAAAAGCGGCAGTACGCAGTTCAAGGTCAACCCGTTCACTGTCGAGGCTGCGGGCAAGACCACCTTCATGATGCAGCAGAGCGGCGATATCGGTGTAGTGGATCTGGTTGCGTGGTCTTCTCCATAACTCACAAGCCATGCGCTCAAGCAGTTCGCGCATGTGATCGACGTCTACCTCACCCTGGCTCAGACGAATGGTAGTCAACCATCGGGTCGTGTAGATCAGATAAAGTTTGCCTGTGGTCACATTCTCTCCCTTTTCTATCAGGTCGGGGAGAGAAGCTACAATCATATCGAGCAACTGGGGCGTTGACGCTATATCCTGAAGGCCATATCTCTCTTCGATAAATCGTCGTGCCTGATCACCTTCAACCATCCCAAGACGTTTCTGCAGGTACTCGGCAATCTGCTCTTTTGTGAAAACTGGTAATGTATCAAGCGTAGCGACGAAGGCACGTGCTGCTTTGCCAAGTGCTGAATCCGCTTCAAAAAGTTTGTCGCCACCCTGAACTGCTTGCATGGCGCTTTTCCTGTCGCGAAAAAAGTGGCTGCGGGAGGTTATGAGTACCCGATTGCCACACGGATTGCGACCGGGGTTGGCGGTTGGACGAGCCAGTTGGCGGAACTGCTCTTCGACGCTGCGTCCGGCCTGAGCAACGCCCATTTCATCAAAACTGTCGAGCAGGAGGACTACTCGCCCGGCTTCAAGCAGGTGCAGCACAATCTCGGGATTGAGTACGGTACGCAGTTCAGTTTCGAGATGCTCGCGAATCAGGCTTTCAAGCGAGATGGCATTGGGAAACTGGCGCAGGTTGATCGCGACCGGAATCGGGCTGTCGGGATTGTTTTCGCAATTGAGGGCCAGTTCGTAGGCAAGTCGCTCAACCAATGTGCTTTTGCCGGTACCGTAATCGCCGAGCACCAGCCACAACCGGCTTCCCGCTCCCGAAACCCATTCGAGTGCATGAGGCAACATCAGTACCGGCTTTTCGTCGTGCTGCTTTTCAAGGATCAGATACTGGTCAACATAGTTGCCTGCAAACGTGCTTGCTTCGTAGCGCTGACGGATGCGGGCAAGGTAGGGTGAGAAATCGAAGAGGCTGCGTTCCAGTTCATCGTAGGTAAGCGCCTGTATTCCCTGCTCTCGTGCAAAACTGCGAGCAGCCGGACTGAAGTCGCGTGCAGCAACTACCATGCCACGTGTCTGCATCTCTCTTGCAGTCGGGCCATCGAGCCACGTTCTGAATATCTGCACGGTCTCTTTCGGAATGACGCTTTGATGATCCTTGCATTCGACCAGATACACCTCTTCGCGACCGAAATCGGCACGCTTGCGGGCGACAAGATCGACACGGTTACTGTCGATCAACTGTTCTCGTTCGACAGTGTAACCGAGCAGGCGCAGGAGATGGGCAACACGTTCCTCGAAACTTTTGCCTTGCGCATGACTCTCCTTGTTACGGCGGACAACCAGATCGGGACGGGTATCGTCACTGCGGCGGGCCGACTCGGTCTCTGCGATAACCTGCTGGCGCACCATCTCGATTCGGCGTTCCAGATCGTTATAGGCTTTTGCTACCGGAGTATCGGGGCGCGTTGCTGCGTAAAGTTCTTCAGTGAAGAGCAGACGCTGATCAAAAGGAATAGTGATCAATTCGGCAGGGGCCAGGCCAAAGGCTTTCTTCCAGATTTCCTCTCCTTTTGCACGCAAATCGAGTTCATCAGCAATCGGCGATGCAACCAGGATGCGCGTAAGGGGTGGCAATGCACCGCGCGGGGCAATGCGTCCCTCGTGGGCAGGTTGAAGAGCTTGCCAGACATGGGCAAGTCCTTTCGTATTCTGACGGCCATAGTTGCCGACAAGAACTGTGGCATGTGGTAACAGAACGGCAAGCAGTCCGCCGATATCGGTGATGCCAGTCCGCGAGTCGAGCATAACAGTTTCGAAACCAGCTTTTCCAAAGGCATCAAGAATTCCGCGAAAGAGTGCGAGACCGCTGTCGAGGTCACGAACCAGAAAATCATCCCACCGTACACTTTGATAAAGTCCTGCAAAATCTTTGTTGTCGCCATAGGCAGGAAGAATAAACAGGCGATCCTGCTCTGGCGTCTGGCAAGCAAGTTTGACAAGTTTGCCAAAATCAGCATCTTTCGATGGCCGTCCTGACTCCTGCCATGAAATCATCCATTCAAAAAAACCTTCTTTGACGGTTTTTGCTGGTGTCAGACCCGAGATGTTGTGCAGCCCGGGCGCTTCGATATCGAGATCCCAAAGCAGCGTTTTGCCGCGTCGTGCACTGAGGATGCCGATATTTGCAGCAAGCAGGCTGCGCCCGACACCGCCTTTGTAGCTGTAGAAAGTGACGATGAATGGAGTCATGCTGCTATCACATTCTGGATTCGAGAATGTAACTGAGATTGAACACTGTTGTCTGTTGAAAATAATCCACGAAACCCCCCCTCGGGTGCAGCAGACTTTGAGACTGCGCTTGTAGCCTGCTGCCGCCCGCTCTCGGTGAGATGCAACATGTTGTCACGCCCCTGTTTCCGTTTGGTTACCAACCCACTGGATTCAAGAGGCCCAATAAGCTGAGTAACTCGTCCTGCACTGACCTCAAGATACTTTACAAGCTCCGACTGAGGTACCTCTCTATTCCCGTCGTTAAGCAGCCATTGAAGGATTTCACGAACATGAGTACGGTTTAGCTGCGCCTCCGGATCGGCATGAGCCAGATTGAGACGTCTCGCTTCCAGCATGTCGCTCGCCTCCTGCCAACGGCATCTGAACTCATCCGGTAGAGTGGATAACGAATTCGCCCGATTGAGAGAGAAATGAATAAGGCGTTGCAGTTCCGATATACCCTCGCGATCATTCGCTCTTGCAATGGCATCCGCTGACCAGACGGTAATCAACAGATTGGCCATGTCCAAAGCCTGTTCATCCCACGTTTCAAGCCCTTTGATAGCCTCAAGGAGTTCGCCAGGTATCGCACGATCAACGGATAGAAGCGGATCACTTGCGTGAAGATTCAGCATGCCCATAATAAGACCCTAAATAGTTCTAAATCTTTTTGAATAGAATAATTTAATATTATTTAGAATAAATCCCGTTTCTCTTCTAATTGAAAACAATCAAAGTCAAATCCGACTCTTTCTTTGTTATGGAGATAATCGTCAGATCCGTTTTGCAAGGTACCGGTTCTTTGTCGTAATGAACAAAACCAGGCAGGGAAGCTGTACCGACGGGCATCTCCTGATTGGCAACCGCGACGATAGTTCCGCCTTTATTGTGCATTGTCCTTGCTGACACCTTGTGTGGGTTGATAGTATCGCTCATACTTGGCACAAGCAACCAATCGAGGGGTAGTGACGCAAGAACTGCAGCGGGTTCTCCCTCAAACAAATCCTTGCATATAGCTATTGCCATTAATCCCAACGGTGTCAATAAACAGGTTAACGGTATCGGCGAGCACTCAATACCCTCCTTGCAATTATTGAACGTGACCGACTTGCGCTTGTCGCACCCAAAAAGGTGCGTCCCGTCCAGACCCAGAACAGCCTCAGCATGGTTGCGCCACCTGTTCTCAACCTGCTCATGAAAACTGCCGAGTACAATGAAGGGAATCGACATTGAGTGGAACCACCCGATGATGTTTCAGCCAACAGGAAATATTTCCGAATTGCTTTCGTCTTGCAAAACCGCCCGATTTCTGATAGATCGGCAGCACATATACCAATCCTTCTCCGTCATTAAGACGAAAATTGTACAAATAGCCTTTCTAGCTGATTTCACGATAGCAGTGCTCGTCAAGCACCTGGAGCCAAAACAGAGGATCGTCACTAAGTTCAGAATCAGATATGGAATGAGCATCCTCACTTTCGAGACGCTTAATCACCTTGCCAACTGAATGAACGCTTCTCTTATGACAACGCTCCCAGTCATCAAGAACACGTCGACCATCTGGCGTTGAACTGTCAGCCAGCCTGCACAGTCGGGCAAGAGCCTGCCTGTAACTTTGGGAGTTTAACAATGCAGCTACATTTTCCATACATGAGGTTCACCTCTAATTCGGGCATACCCAGAAAATCCGTGCGATGTCGGTGTAATTTTTACGTCATAATACCGAAATTACAATTTACGAAGTTCTTTATGATCTGCCAATGGTCTTCTATCCGCAAAGGAGTTTCTGCGCTGAATTATGGTTTATATATTGATCTTGAGTTGTTCATAACAAAAACAGTGAACAAGTCGGACAATCCATGCAACCTTATATATGCCATGCAGAGAACCATACAGGCCATTCCTCTCCATACAGTGACGATAGGGGCAAAGACACAGCCCAGCATCATATTTCTGCACGGGTTTCTTGGATCCGGAGGCGATTGGTTTCCTGTGGCGAGAGAGCTTTGCGATGATTACTGTTGTGTAATGGTTGATCTGCCCGGACACGGGAAAGCAATCTTCCGGGAAATACCGCAGAGCGATGGCTTTTTTGAACAAACAGTCGATGCTCTGGCTGAACTGCTCCGAGAGTCAGTTTGCCCGCCAAGCTTTCTTGTGGGATACTCCATGGGAGGACGAATTGCACTTGCTCTTCTGCTTCGACATCCTGAGCTTTTTATCAAGGCCGTTATCGTTTCAGCTTCTCCTGGACTCAGGACAGAAAAAGAACAGATCGACAGGCAGGAGCATGATAAAAAAATTGCACGAAAAATTGAACACAATTTTGAGGGATTTATCAAGACATGGTATGATCAGTCGCTTTTTTCAACGCTGAAAAACCATCCTCTCTTTAAAGCAGTTGAGAGTAAAAGACAAATCAACGACCCCCGGAACCTTGCCCTTGCCCTGAGAGTGCTCGGAACAGGAGGGCAACCATCACAATGGGAGACATTGCAGTATAACAAAGTACCGGTAAGGTTTTTTGTGGGGGAAAAAGATGAGCGCTACGTTGAGATTGGCCGCCAAATGGTTAAGTTATGTTCTAGCTCGGATCTTGAAATATTTCCTCATTGCGGTCATACCCTGCAGATTGAAAACACGGAATTGTTTCTGGATCGTTTGAGATTATTTTTCAACCAGCAAGAAGAAAAGCAGTTATGAGCGTTGTAAACTGGATACAAACTGGTGATTTTACCGATATCCTCTACCATAAAGCCGAAGGGATTGCAAAAATCACCATCAATCGTCCCGAGGTTCGAAATGCGTTTCGTCCACAGACTGTAGAGGAGATGATTACGGCTCTTGCCGAAGCTCGGAATGACGAGTCAATCGGGGTGGTCATTCTTACCGGTGCCGGAGAGAAGGCGTTCTGTTCAGGAGGTGACCAGAAAATCCGCGGTTATGCCGGCTATGCTGATGACAAAGGGGTCAACAGGCTTAATGTCCTTGACTTCCAGCGAGATATACGCACCTGCCCGAAGCCGGTTATAGCTATGGTTGCAGGCTATGCAATCGGCGGTGGCCATGTGCTGCATATGCTGTGTGACCTTACTATTGCAGCCGATAATGCTATCTTCGGCCAGACCGGTCCTAAAGTAGGTTCATTTGACGGGGGATGGGGAGCAAGTTATATGGCCCGCCTTGTCGGTCAGAAAAAAGCACGGGAAATATGGTACCTATGCCGCCAGTACAATGCTGCAGAAGCTCTTTCGATGGGCCTGGTGAACACTGTTGTACCTCTTGAACAGCTTGAAAAGGAAACAGTGCAGTGGTGCCGTGAAATACTGGCCAACTCGTCACTTGCCATCAGATGCCTGAAATCTGCGCTCAATGCTGATTGTGATGGCCAGGCCGGATTACAGGAACTTGCCGGAAATGCCACGATGCTCTATTACATGTGTGAGGAAGCACAGGAAGGCAAGAACGCCTTCGTCGAAAAACGGAAACCGGATTTCAGTAAATTTCCAAAAAGACCTTGAAAGCAGCCCACGCACTTCTCTACCGATATGCTATTCCTTTTACAGAAGCGATAACCGTTCATGGGCTGAAGCTTTTACAAAGGGAAGGCATTATCCTTGCTCTGAAGACCACGGAAGATGGGCACACGGCCTACGGTGAAATTGCCCCGCTTCCCGGTCTGCACAAGGAAAACCTTGCATCTGCCGAAGCGCAGCTTGTGGAGGTGCTTTCAAAACACGAGTTTATCAATCACAGCATTTTTCATGACCAGCTCTTCCCTTCAGTGCGCACAGGGCTGGAAATGGCGATGATCAATCTTGATGCCGCCGTCTCAGGAAAGTCTCCGAAATTTTCCAATGCAGCGGAACATCCATCTAAACATGTTCCGGTCAATGCACTGCTCTTCGGTGATATACAGCAGGTCGAACAAAGGGCAGTTGAGTATTTCAATCTCGGGTACCGCACATTCAAGCTCAAGATCTCATCCCGAAATAGTGACATCGCCATCCGAAGCATTGAAACACTGCACCATATCTTCGGAAACACTATCGACATTCGACTGGATGCCAATCAGTCATTCTCACTTGATGATGCGCTCGAATTTGCAGCACACATTCCACTGGAAAGCATTGCCTATATTGAAGAACCTCTGAAAAACGCTGAAGATCTCGGTGAGTTTTTTGCAAAGACAGCTATCCCTTCTGCACTGGACGAAACTCTCTGGCAAAAGCCGGAACTGCTTGCACAAATCCCACCAGAAGCGCTTGCCGCACTGATCCTGAAACCAAACCAGTTGGGCGGAATTTCAGTTGCGCTGGAATTGGCCCTGTATGCAAAAAAACACAATCTGCTCACGGTTTTCAGCTCAGCTTTTGAGAGCGGAATCAGTCTGAGCTTTTACACATGGCTTGCAGCTTCAGCTTCTTCCGAACCGGCAGCATGCGGGCTGGACACCTACCGTTACCTGAAACGCGACTTGCTTGAAACTCCTTTCAGAGCTGAAAACGGACTTCTTGATGCTCACAAACTCTACCGAGCAGGATTGATCGTCAATAAAAGTGATCTTAAACTGATTTCACTCTGGTCGATGTAACAATCACTCTCTTGCAGCTTTGCGTTTAAGACGAAGAACAGCAAATGCTCCCCCGAGACCAGCTATCGGCGCATAAAAAGCTCCGGAAAAAGCCATGTTCATCAGAATGTCGACCAAGCTTAGTTTTACAGGAACAAGAGCAAGTTTCTCAGCTGCAACAAGTGCCTGCACCTGCTGTTGAACCTCAGGCCTTCCTTTTGCCATTTCCAGCGCCCAGCCAATCACAAGAGCAAGACTTTCCGTTCCCGGCCTGTAATTGAGAAGCTCCATAAGAGCAAAGGTTATGCCCTCTGAAACCACGCCTCCAACCAGACCAGCCAGACACCCGTAAGCAAAAGCCTGATTGTAGGTCAAACGAACCTGAAAGCGCATGATGGTCTGATGAAGCGCAACTGTTCCTGCTATAAAAATACCGGCAAAGAGAAATACATTGAGCAGTGTAAGATAGGGAATGGTTGTCGTCAAAATAATGATTGCAGCACCCACCAGAACAGAATAAAGCTTTCCTTTAAATGGCAAAGTTGATTGATTCACATGTTCATTAGCCATATATCGTCACGAGAGCCGTTCATTTAAAAAATCATCCATGGTATAAAATCCAGGGTTTTGTCTATGTCGCTGGGCAAGCCAGACTGCAGCTTCAACGGCACCTGATGCAAACCCGGAGCGGTTTTTTGCCGTATGTGAAATAACAATTTCATCAGCATCCGAATCAATAAAAGCTGTGTGCTTTCCAAATACACCTCCCAGCCTCAATGCCGCAACCTGCAATTCTTCAGGAGCCAGCTTCCTGTCGCCCGAAAGCTGCCTGACAATAGTTTTTTTCCGGCGATTGGCCGAAAGAATCATATCCGCTGCCCTGAGCGCAGTTCCGCTTGGAAAATCAGCCTTTCCTGTGTGATGCTGTTCGGCAAAGGCAATATCAAACTGGTCAAATGGAGCAATAAGCCGTGCGGCTTCGCGCACACTCCTGAGGAAAATATTGACTCCAAGCGAAAAATTTGCCGAATAGAGTAGTGATGCTCCGGCATCAGATACCTTTTTTCTGACCTCATCCATGACATCATCCCACCCTGTGGTTCCCACAATAACAGGAACACCGGACGAAAGCATGGCTGGCAGATTGCTGAGAAATGCCTCCCTTACAGTGAAGTCTATAATGGCATCGCTGTCTTGAAAAACTTCTGGAACAACGGGGGTATCGATATCAAGAACTGCAGAGGTTTCGTGACAACCCGACTGACCGATCACCTGAGCCACCTGACGGCCCATCCGGCCATTGCCAACAAGAGTAAACCTCATAATTATTGTTTTACTTAACGTTTGTCGTGAAAAAGCCGCAGTTTCTGCCGACCGGTTCACACCTGATTCATAATATCGAGAAGCCTGTCGAGATCATCGTTTGAAAAATACTGAATATGAATTTCACCCTTGCCTCCTTTTTTTTCAACAATGCGTACCTTTGTGGCAAGTTTATCTCTAAGCTGGGACTCAAGCTGGGCAACATGTGAAGAGCGCTCTATGGTATCAGTCTGTAACGGTTTTGATTGTTCCTTGAACATGCGGTTAACCAGTGCTTCAGTCTGACGGACAGAAAGCTGACGACTGAGGATCTGTTTCCAGACCTTCAGCTGCTGCTGCTCACCTGGAAGGTTAATCAGCGCCCGCGCATGCCCTGACGATATCTCCCGGTTCCTGATACTGTCCTGAATCTGTAAAGGAAGCTTTAAAAGCCTGAGAAAATTACTGACGGTTGAACGGTTTTTACCTACTTTCTGTGCTATCTCGTCCTGTGTGAGACTGCACTTGGTTGTCAGGCTTTTCAGTGCAAGTGCAACCTCAATGGCATTAAGATCCTCGCGTTGAATGTTCTCGATAAGAGCGAGCTCAAGTTTACTTGAATCATCATGAGCGGCAATAACATAGGCGGGAATATACTTGAAACCTGCATGCAGAACTGCCCTGAGCCTGCGTTCTCCACTGATGAGCTGATAGCCGTCCCCATCCCTGCACACCGTTACCGGCTGTATGATACCATTCTCAATAATGGAATTTTTAAGCTCTTCAAGAGCACTTTCATCAAATTCCTTGCGCGGCTGAAATGGATTTGTACGTATTTTTTCGACCGGCAGACTGCCAATACTTCCTTCCTGGGCTTGTTCCTGTTCCTCCTCCTTTGAACCTGAATCAAATCCTTCATCCGGAATAAGTGCTTTTAAACCTCTCCCCAGTGCTTTTTTTGACATATCCTCCACCAGCTTACCGGTCAGCTGCTACTGCCGGACTTTAAATTTTTTAATATTACCGTCTCTTTCGAAAATCTCCTGTGCCAGATCGAGATAATCTTTCGATCCGATACTTTGAGCGTCATAAAGAAGCGCAGGCTTTCCATGGCTTGGCGCTTCAGAAAGTCGAACATTTCTGCGGATATAGGTTTTGTAAACCTTGTCTTTGAAAAACTTCTTGACCTCTTCAGCAACCTGCGATGCAAGACGAAGTCTCGAATCATACATGGTCACCAGGACACCTTCAATTTCCAGTTTCGGATTAAGGTGCTTGCGGACAATACTGATGGTATTAAGCAGCTTTCCCAAACCCTCAAGAGCATAATATTCGGCCTGAACCGGTATAAGAACGGAATCTGCTGCTGTCAGCGAATTAAGTGTGATCAGCCCTAACGATGGCGGGCAATCAATAATGATATAATCATACCGGGTGCGAATACCTTTGAGCGCCTTCTGCATTACATACTCGCGTTCACGCATATTCACCAGTTCGACCTCCATCCCGACAAGATTGACATTGGAAGGAAGAACATCAAGATACTCAAGACTGGAAGACTTGATAGCATCCAGTATGTTTCCGCCTTTTACCATAACCTGGTAAAAAGTATTATCGATTTCGTCGCCTATTTCAAGACCGAAGCCGGATGTTGCATTGGCTTGAGGATCGATATCGATAAGCAATGTCTTAAACTCAGAAATTGCAATCGAGGCAGCGATATTCACAGCAGTGGTTGTTTTTCCAACACCACCCTTCTGGTTTGCAATCGCAATTACTCTGCCCATGTACTAACCAGGGAAATTTATAGCAGTTGAAGTTCTGTCATGACTTGGTACATTATAATACTTACATGAACCATTACAAATTTTTTTAATCTCGCTTCATGGAAAGGCTGGAACAACAATTCTATGAACTCCCTACACTCGAACTTACTGAAAAACTGCTCGGAAAAATTTTTGTTCGTGTGCTGCCGGGAAATATACAACTGAAAGGCAGAATTGTTGAAACGGAGGCTTATTTCAGCATACAAGACGAAGCATGCCATGCATGGCGCGGTAAAACTGCAAGAAACAGGATTATGTTCGAAACTCCTGGAACCCTTTATGTTTACTTTACCTATGGGAGCCACTACATGCTTAATATTGTAAGCGAACCTGTAAACACTCCTGGAGCGGTACTGATTCGAGCGATGGAGCCAGTTGAAGGAGAGCTGTTTATGCAGGAACGGAGACAAAGCAGTCTCATGACAAATCTTATGAGTGGGCCAGGAAAGCTGACCAGAGCACTTGCCATCGACAGCAGCAGCAACGGAAAAAATCTTTTCAGTGAAGAGTTCTTTGTTGAAAATACTCCCCCACTGCCAGACTGCATGATAGGCACCAGCACTCGTGTGGGTATTTCAAAAAGCAGGGAACTGCTGTGGCGAAAATACATCATCAATAATCCCCATGTCTCGAAATTCCGTAAAGTATAAGCAGGAGAAAAAAGTCTAACGTTGAATTCTTACTCATAATATTTCGTTTTTAAGTCTTTTTCTGATTTTTTTGATTACAATGCAACATCCATATTTACAATGATGCAGGAACGTGAATCACTGGAATTCGATATCGTATTTATCGGTGCCGGACCTGCAAACCTTGCATCGGCATTGCACCTGCAGCGCCTCCTGAAACGACATAACTCTCTGTCGGAAAATACGATTGATCCCACCATAGCCTTGATTGATAAAGGGCGGTATGCCGGAGCCCACCTTCTTTCAGGTGCAATTCTTGATCCAAAAGCCCTCGATGAATTTTTCCCTGATTATCGAGAAAGGGGATTTCCTTGTGAAGCAATGGTTTCGAAAGAGTGTTTATGGTATCTGACTGCGAAAAGGAAGTTTCCGTTCCCATTTATACCTGACGCATTCAGCAATAAGGGAAATATGCTCGTTTCGCTCTCCCGCATCGGCTCATGGATGGCCAATGAGGCAGAAAAAGAGGGTATTCAGCTCTTCGAAAATACTGCAGCCGTTCTCCCATTTGTCGAAAACGACAGGCTTGCCGGTATTCTGACTGATGATAAGGGGCTCGATAGAAATGGTCAGAAAAAAAACAACTTTGAACCCGGGCTTTTACTTAAAACAAAAGCTGTCGTCATCGGGGAAGGTTCTGACGGCTCGTTCTTCAGAAAAGTCTGCGAACACTTTCCAAAGAGCATTCAAACAAACACGCAACGATACGAAACCGGAATGAAAGAGACATGGCGGATACCGGCAGGCCGCCTCGGCACTGGAGAGGTTCACCAGATGTTCGGCTATCCTCTTTCGTCGGATATCTATGGCGGAGGATGGCTCTATGCCTTGTCTTCTACACTGCTCTCTATCGGGTTTATCACTGCACTGGAACCCGCTTCGCCAGTTTGCGATCCGCATCTCAATCTTCAGCGCTTTAAACAGCACCCGATGCTTGCCAAAATCCTTGAAGGAGGAAGCATGATTGAATCCGGAGCCAGAACAATAACCTCCGGAGGGGCTGATGCCATGCCCTCTCTGTATGGTCCGGGATATCTTGTCACCGGTGAATCGGCAGGAATGGTCAACATGCAACGCCACAAAGGGCTCCATTTGGCGATGAAATCCGGAATTCTGGCAGCTGAAACCCTCTTTGAATCGCTCCTGCATGATGATTTTTCCACCAATCAACTGAAAACCTACAGCGAACGGTTCAGAAATTCATGGGCTTACGAAGAACTGTACGCTGCCAGAAACTATCGTAAAGCTTTCGATCACGGACTCTATTACGGCTTGGTTCAGGCAGGACTTCAGCTTAAATTTCCTGGTTTCTCAATCGCTGAGGGTTTTGGGGATCGCCGCGATAAGACAAAGAGATCAACTCCACCCAGAATAGCACTTTCTGTTGCTGATAGAGAAGCTTTTGCCCCCGACGGCAGCCTTACTTTCTGCAAATCAGAGAACCTCTACCGGTCGGGAACCATGCATGAAGAGAATCAGCCATGCCACCTGCTCTTAAAACCTGAAGATATCAAGGAGATATGCCTGCAAAAATGCACTACCGAGTTCGCCAATCCATGCCAGCACTTTTGTCCTGCGCAGGTCTACGAAATAACAGGCGATCCACCCTCAACACTTAAACTTAACGCATCGAACTGCCTGCACTGCAAAACATGCGAAACCATCGATCCCTACGGAATAATCACATGGACACCCCCTGAAGGAGGCGGTGGCCCAGGCTATAAACTCAGTTAACTTATGAAGACGAAACAAAAAGTTGTGGTCGGTATTTCAGGTGGAGTTGATTCTGCCGTTTCTGCATGTCTTCTCGTTGAACAAGGCTATGCAGTTACGGGTCTTAACATCAGAGTACTCGACTCTCTTGACGAAAGCCCTTCCCTTAAGCCATCACCGCTTGTTATCAGCGACCATCCGGATTATCAGATTCCGGTGTTTACCCTGAACCTGAGCAGTAAATTCAGGGATGATGTGATTCACTATTTTCATGATGACTATCTTGGCGGACGGACGCCGAACCCCTGTATGGTCTGCAATAAAAAAATCAAATGGTTCGGCCTTTTTGAGGGATTGAAGCTGCTTGATGCAGAATTTGTCGCAACCGGCCATTTTGCAGCCACAGCTTTCAGCAACGGCAGATACCGGCTCTTTAAAGGGGTGGATCCTGAAAAAGACCAGAGCTATTTTCTGTGGATGCTGTCGCAGAGCGACCTGGCAAAAACCCTCTTTCCTCTCGGGCAGCTCACCAAACCGGAAGTCCGTAAACTGGCCCATTCTTTCGGCGTCAGAGCCGCTGAAAAAAAAGAAAGTCAGGAGATATGCTTTGTTCCGCAGGACGATTACTGCAGTTACCTTGCCGGTGCTATTCCCGGTCTTGCTGCAAAAGTTGCTAACGGGGATATTGTAGATGACACCGGCAGGGTTATCGGCAAACACCGCGGGTATCCCTTCTATACCATCGGCCAACGCCGCGGGCTTGGCATTGCAGCCAAAGAACCTCTGTATGTGACAGCTCTCGACACAGAACGCAACCGGATCCATGTAGGAAAAAAGTCCTCCCTGGAATGCATGAAACTTATTGCTTCCGGACTTAACCTGATTGGCCTGGAACGCCTGACCTCCCCAATAGAGGCCAGTGGAAAAATCCGCTATCGTGACAAGGAAACTTCCTGCACTCTTGAACCTCTCGATGACAACTCAGCAACCGTATCGTTCGGTTCTCCAAAGAATGCAGTATCGACCGGTCAGGCAGCGGTCTTTTACCGCGACAGCGAGGTGCTCGGCGGTGGCTTCATTACCCGGATCATAAACACGCATCAACTGTAACCCATTTTAAATTTATGAAGCGACGTAACAATTTTTCTCTCACCAGTCTGGAACTTGCACCTGCAAACCCTGAGGATGCCCCGCTCCTGATCATGCTCCACGGATACGGCAGTAACGAAAAAGACCTTATTCAAATCGCACCCGCACTGCTGCCCGAATTTCGCTACATCAGTCCCAGGGCACCCCTGACTATGGATGTCGGCATGTACGGCTGGTTTCCCCTTGAGTTTACCCCTGGCGGAATCACTGTCGATTACAAAGCTGCACAACATGCGCTTGAGCATTTTATCCATTTTATCGGGGAGCTGATCAGTGAGTATCGTCCTGCAGGAAACAAGGTTTTTCTCATGGGGTTCAGCCAGGGAGCAGTCATGAGCTATCTTTCAGCGTTTAATGCCCCGGAACTGCTCCATGGCGTTATTGCACTGAGCGGACAGCTTCCTGAAAAATCACTGCCGATTGATACGGCAAAATCTTTACTGAGGAAGCTGCCCTTTCTTGTGATGCACGGACTTTATGATGATATCCTGCCGATTGCAAAGGGACGTTCGGCAGATGAATGGCTGCAGCAAAACGTTGATGATCTGACCTATCGTGAATACCCTGTAGCACACCAGATCTCCGACAGCGGTATTGAACTGATCCGTTCATGGCTTAAAGAGAAAATGCCTGAACAGAAGTAATTACTGACTTAATCGTATATTCTTTTTTTTAACCGCAGTTGCCGCATAACGAATGAAAGACTCACTTTTACATCTGCTCGAACAGCGCATCCTTGTGCTGGACGGTGCAATGGGCACCATGATCCAGCGCCATAAATTACAGGAAAAAGACTACCGGGGCACACGGTTTGCCGACCATTCGCATCCTCTTATGGGGAACAATGATATCCTTGTTCTGACGCGCCCTGACATCATTTATGCACTCCACTGCGACTTTCTTGAAGCGGGCTCGGATATCATCGAAACCAACACCTTCAATGCAAACCCGATTTCACAGGCAGACTACAATGCCTCAAATCTCGTTAAAGAGCTGAACGTTGAAGCTGCCCGACTGGCAAGAAAGGCGGCCGACGAGTATACTGCACGAACACCTGATAAACCGCGTTTTGTGGCTGGTTCTATAGGTCCGACCAACAAAACCCTGTCGCTCTCTCCCGATGTCAATAATCCCGGTTTCCGAGCTGTCAGCTTCAAGGAGGTTGTCGATAACTATGCCCAACAGCTTGAAGGACTGATGGAGGGTGGCGTTGACCTCCTGCTTGTTGAAACCGTCTTTGATACACTCAACTGCAAGGCAGCGCTTTTTTCTATTGAAGAGTTTTTCAACCGCACAGGGCTTCGCATCCCTGTGATGGTGTCGGGAACCGTTGTCGATGCCAGCGGACGAACCCTCTCTGGCCAGACTACCGAGGCATTCTGGATCTCCATAGCCCACATGCCTGATCTGCTCTCGGTAGGTCTGAACTGCGCACTTGGATCGAAACAGATGCGCCCGTTCATTGCAGCACTTGCTGGAATTGCTGAAAGCTATGTGAGCGTCTATCCAAATGCAGGTCTGCCGAACGAATTCGGAGAGTATGACGACTCACCGGAGTATATGGCCGGACAGATCGCAGACTTTGCAACCTCAGGGCTTGTCAATATTGTCGGGGGTTGCTGCGGAACAACTCCACAGCATATCAAAGCCATTGCCGAAGCGGTCAGAATGCTGAAGCCTCGCCTGCGCCCTGAACAACACCATGAGCTGCTGCTCTCCGGTCTTGAACCCCTGCGTGTCAACAGCACGACAGGCTTTATCAATATCGGCGAGCGCACCAATGTTACCGGATCGAAAAAATTTGCCCGCCTCATCAAGGAGGGTAACTACGATGAAGCACTTTCCATTGCCCGTCAGCAGGTTGAAAGTGGTGCCCAGGTGATTGATATCAATGTCGATGAGGGCATGCTCGACTCCGAAAAGGTGATGAAAGAGTTCCTCAACCTGATTGGTTCAGAACCGGATATCTCCCGTGTCCCGCTTATGATCGACAGCTCGAAATGGTCAGTTATTGAAAACGGCCTGCAGTGCGTGCAGGGAAAAAGCATTGTCAATTCCATCAGTCTCAAGGAGGGGGAAGAGCTCTTCAGGGAACGGGCACACAAAGTCCTGCAATACGGTGCCGCCACCGTTGTCATGGCATTCGACGAAGAGGGACAGGCCGACAGTTATGAACGACGCATTGCCATCTGCAAACGCGCCTATGATATTCTTACTCTTCAGGTAGGCTTTCCTCCCGAAGATATTATTTTCGATCCAAACGTTCTGACCGTTGCAACCGGCATTGATGAACACAACAACTATGCCGTCGATTTTATTCAGACGGTACGCTGGATCAAGGAAAACCTTCCCTATGCAAAAATTTCGGGAGGTATCAGCAACGTCTCCTTCTCTTTCCGTGGCAACGAACCGGTACGGGAGGCCATGCATGCTGCGTTTCTTTATCACGCAATTCGTGCCGGACTTGACATGGGCATTGTCAATGCCGGACAGCTTGCTATTTACGAAGATATAGATCCTGAACTGCTTGTCCGGGTTGAAGATGTGCTTCTCAACCGCCGTCCCGACGCGACAGAACGACTGGTAAGCTTTGCCGAAACATTAACCGATGGCGGGGAAAAAACTGAAGCAAAAACAGCAGAATGGCGGAGTGCTCCCGTTGAGGAACGGCTGCGCCACGCACTGATCAAAGGCATAGTTGAATATATCGAGGAGGATACCGAAGAGGCCCGCAAGCTTTACCCGAGCCCGCTCCAGGTTATTGAAGGACCGCTGATGAACGGCATGAACGCAATCGGCGACCTCTTTGCTGAAGGGAAAATGTTTCTGCCTCAGGTTGTTAAAAGCGCCCGCGTCATGAAACGCTCTGTTGCCTGTCTTCTTCCTTTCATCGAAGCAGAAAAGGCGCTGAACAAGGATACCCGTGCTGCTGCAAAAGTACTGCTTGCAACAGTTAAAGGTGACGTTCACGATATCGGCAAAAATATTGTCGCTGTGGTGCTGGCCTGCAACAACTATGATGTCGTTGATATCGGCGTCATGATGCCCTGCGAAAAGATTCTTGAAGCGGCTGTACGTGAAAAAGCTGACCTGATTGGACTGAGCGGACTTATCACCCCTTCACTGGACGAAATGGTCTATGTGGCCAGCGAAATGGAACGACTCGGCATGACCATCCCGCTCCTGATAGGAGGTGCAACAACATCAAGAATACATACCGCAGTAAAGATTGCCCCGGTCTATTCAGGTGCAGTCGTGCAGGTACTCGATGCATCCCGAAGTGTACCGGTCGTGAACAGTCTCCTTAATCCCGCGCTCAGCCCTGAGTACATCACCCAGCTTAAAAAAGAACAGGCTGGACTGAGAGAGAGTCATGCCTCACGAACAACCACTAAAAAGTACCTGCCGCTTGCGGATGCACGCCGTAACCATCCTTTGCTGCAATGGGACGATACAACCGTGTACACACCCCTCAAACCAGGAATTACCCTGCTTGAAAATGTTACCGTCGGTGCACTGCGCCCCTATATTGACTGGACACCCTTTTTCATGGCCTGGGAGCTGCACGGAGGACGGTACCCGCAGATTTTTGACCATCCAGAATATGGCGTAGAGGCAAAAAAATTGTTTGAAGATGCAAACCTCCTTCTCGACAGAATTGAAAAGGAAAGCTTGCTTGGTCTGAAGGGAGTTGCAGGTATCTTCCCAGCCAACAGCACAGGTGACGATATTGAGGTCTATGCCGACGAGAGCCGTACAGCCGTGCTCATGACTCTGCACACCCTTCGCCAGCAGCAGGAAAAAGAAGCAGGTGAACCGAATCTGGCCCTTTCAGATTTTATTGCTTCCAGGGAAAGTGGACTGAAAGACTACATCGGTGGATTTGCCGTTACTGCAGGACTTGGTATTGAAATACTGCTCAAAGAGTTCAGCAACGAGCAGGACGATTACCACCGCATTATGTCGCAGGCACTTGCTGACCGCCTTGCTGAAGCCTTTGCCGAGGTGCTTCATGAAAAAGTGCGGCGTGAACTCTGGGGGTATGCACCTGCTGAAACCCTCAGGAGCAAAGAGCTGCTTGCGGAAAAGTACCAGGGAATCCGCCCTGCTTCCGGCTATCCATCCTGCCCTGACCACACTGAGAAAGCGGAACTTTTCACGTTACTGAACGCCGAAACCAGCACTGGCATCACGCTGACAGAAACTTTTGCCATGAACCCTGCCGCCTCGGTCAGCGGCCTCTATTTCGCTCATCCGGCGGCAAAGTACTTCATCCTCGGTAAAATCTGCAGGGATCAGGTTGAAGATTACGCAATGCGCAAAGGAATGAAGATCACGGAAGCAGAAAAATGGCTTGCACCGGTATTAAACTACGATCCCGAATAGGGGCCGCATATCCGGAACAACCTTAACGTCCGAAGCAATACCGTTTCTCAGCACTCCACTCGTGTTTCAGGACTACAGTTTCATCATTGGTAAAGGATTGAAGGGATGAGTTTTAAATCGCTCTGCAGTCAGCGCAACAAGCTTTTTATGGAATCCTGCGTTGGGAAACGCAAGAATCACATTTGTGACAAAATCATCCGGCAAATGAAACCGAAGGAGACCGCCTGAAAGATCTATCCAGTCAGCTTTTCTGAATGGTTCAACGAGCCATGAGGGATTCGGTTTATACGGTGAAACTTTGTGATGCTCGCCGATCATTGACTCTATTTCATCACACCAGGCATCCCTGTTTGCTTTCTCAAGATAACGACGGGCAAGCAATTGGGAGGGACGGATGTAGTCAAAGGTGTTATCGCTCCATATCCCGATATCATGAAAGAAAGCAGCAACTGCTATTTTATCGGTATCTGCACTTTTTCCCGCAAGTGCGCAGCAAAAGTTGAAAACACGCAAACAGTGATTTCTGTACCCATCATAATCAGCACCCAGCATTTGCCTGTAAGGTGCAAACAAATCATCAAGCAGTAAAGATTCGGGGACGACATTCATATCGTATAGTTTCAATTGCTTTCTTCTAGAAAAACTAAGATAGCTTGGGTTCAGGATTACCTGCATCAATGAGTGAAAGCAATATAGAATTGTTTTTTAACTTCTGATGCTACTTAACAATGTCCCTGCCTGGCCTGCTTGGCTGCTCCCTCATGACCGATGGTCAGTTCTTCTATTTCGAGTTTTTTGATGCGGGCATGGCCGATGGAAAGTTTGCCGAGAACAAGTTTTCCAATGGCCAGAGTACCGATCGCGAGGGCGCCGATGGCCAGAGCACCGACAGCCATTGCTCCGTAAGCAACGGCTGGCGAGGAATGAAAAATGTCAGATTTGAGTGGTTCGGAAACAACTGTTTTTTTTGCTCCGATTTCAGGATTCCTGTGTAGAAATTGTTTCATAAGAAGAGTAATGACGTTAAAAATTTAATGATAACTGATCTCTTTCGCTTTCCTGTTTCTCTCTTATCCTCTGTATTTCCTCTTTCCGAAAGCGTATTTCTTCTTCAAGCCGCTTACGCTTTTCAACTTGTAGACGCTTGCTCTCCTGAAGCTCCTTGAATGATTGTTTATTAAGTTCACTGCCTATCTTTTTCACCATTTCCCAGTGTGGAGAACGCCTTATTTGATATTCTTTCATGCGGGCCATGGCCTGTTCGGCGGAAACCGGAGAGGCTGGTTTCGGCATTCCGGCCATCATAAAGTATTTTTCTACCTGCAGGAAGATCTGCTCATCCGAGAACTCGTAAATCAGCGGAAGATTTAATGCCTGATAAACAGGTACCCATCCATGGTTGTTTTCGGGGTCAATGGAGCGTACTGAGAGTTTCGGATTGAATTGATACCACCCTTGTGTCATGCGCACAAACAACGCCCGGTTGTATGCATAGTCGCGCTCAACTTCGTTGTGGGCCAGAACTCCTGAGAGATACTGCCGTCTGTTGCGTTCAGGATATACGACATTGGCCGGCATATTCGTCCATGCTTCAAGAATGACTTTTGTATCAAATGCTCCGTAAGAGTTCCGCAGGCGGTGGGTGAAACGGGATTTAAAGAGTACCCAGAGCGTCTGAAAAAGAAAGTATTCAGAAAGATGGCGGTCAAGGCGCACAAGACGATCACCGGTATTGACGTCAACGCACGTTGGAGCAAGCAGTTCATAGAGTACCGCAAAATGTGAACGGGCATATTCATGGCTGTGGAATGCTCTACGCATTGCCCAGTGCAGGGCATTGAATCCATACTGGTCGACTTTCTCCGGGTTCGCACCCCGTTCAAGCAGCGCTTCGGTTAAAGGAATATTGCCGGAAGCAGCAGCAGCCATCAGTGGCGTCTGGTTCATTGGAAGCCGGTGATCGATGCCATACTGATCACATTGTTTCAGAATGTTCCTGATCTGCTGACTGAAGTAGGGCAGATAACTTTTCCGTCCAAGTGTTTCGAGCTGTTCATTGAAACTTTTTTTCGATTCAAATTGAGCATCCTCAATGAGCCGTTCAGCCAGAAAAGGCTCGTCATGATATGTGGCATATTCGTAAAGCTGCTGTTTCTGCTTATTGCCAGGCACCTTGTCACGGAATACCTTAAGGAGCGCCTCCCGTACATGGACTTCATCAATAACCGGCCAGGGTGGCGGAGACTGCTTGAGAATAGTCCGGCGAATAGCCTCTGCCTGCTCCTGCTTACCCTGCAGTTCAAGCTTTCTGGCCTCTTTCTGCCACTCCTCAAGTGATGACTGCACTGCTTCGACGTTCACTTTTCCATCAACCTCCAGGTCAAGCAGGCTGAAAAGCCGGTGCCCTGTATCGGATTCAATGATATAAAGATTTTTTATCGCTCTGGTCAGTGCAACATAGATCGCATTGACAAAAAACTTGTAGACTTCAAGGGACTTGTCGCTCTTGTCTTTTGCCCGACGATAATCAAGATTTTCAACAGCGAGATCATCTTTGCCAACACCGTCGACGATTTCGTTAAACTCGCTCCGATGACCGGAAACAAACCGGTAAAGCACAATATTTTCATATTCCAGCCCCTTGGCTTCATGTATCGAGAACAACAAGGGTGATGAAAAATATTTCCGGGCATCCTGCTTGTCTTCATCGCGCATGACAAGCACGGCAAAGCGGGTTGATTGTTTTGTCTTTTTATCGAGTTCACGTTTTACAGCATCATTATCAGCCATCAGTGCCACCTTCCCTGCCTCTGCGCCAACTGCCTGCACAAGAAAATTGCTCTCCTTGTCGATAGAGCCAAAACGACGCTGTTTGATTTTAAGCAGTTGATTGGCAATACGGGTAGCTTCCGTTCCATTACGGAAATTAGCGGTGAGCACACTCATCTGCTGCTGACCGGCAAGGTTCGGGTCATTCCAGAAAAGAGTTTTTACCTGACTCCATGAGAAGAAGTTAGGATGAACAATCTGGTTTGAATCACCGCAAAGCAGAAAGTTCCCCTTCTTTTTAAGCGTCTTAAGCACAAGTGAGAGCTGTGCGATGGTGAGATCCTGGACCTCGTCAATAACAACAAAATCATATCGGGGTGCTGCCACACTGTCATGAACAACAATGTTCAAGTCGAACAATCCCTCTTCAGCAAGCCACTGACGATATTTCCCGAAGAGTTCATAGAGCTTCTCTCGCTGATTTTCGCCAAAGATTGATTGACGAATACCAAGCTGAGCGTACTCCTCCCGCGTGAGAATCCCTGCGTCGCCTGCAGTAAGCACCCCGCGGATCTCCTCGAATGCCTGATGCGCGTCGATGCCTTTAAACGAGTTCTGCATTCTGGCAAACCATCTTGAAAAATCGCGCCAGGTGGCTTCACGACCGGCAGGAACACGAATCGATTCAACAAACTCCCGGTAGGAAAGAAAGTTGGCTTCCTGCCCGGTGTGCTCAAAACCATGAGCGTAGTAGAGGTTTCGCGCATTCTGTGCCAGATAGACCGAGTGAGTAACGTAGAGCACCTCCCCTTCGGCATGTTTCAGCTTCTCGAGAGTCAAGGCTGTCTTGCCGCTGCCGGCACTTCCGACAATAATCAGGGGAGGCTGCTGACGGTAGATCATCTCCTGGGTATCATCAAAAGAGATAGGCTTGTCGAGCAGGTGAATCGCAATATGCTCAGGATGCAGATAGCGTAAATGCTCAGCATCTTTTACAGCTTCACCGAGGTCGACATCGGGAATTTTAGATTCGTCAATGAGTGCACCCCGCAAAAAACGCGACTTGTCGTAATTATGGCTGGCAATAACCTCAAGCATCAAAGCACACACTTCATCGCCATGGCGAACCAGCGTAAAGAGCAGCCGGTCGGCATCATCGAGCTTTGCGCGATAGAACTTGCCATGAGTGAGGTTGACAAGTTTTTTAACCTGCGCCGCGCGGAAATCATTGCGTGCAAGGGCATCGGTTACCTTACGATAGCCTGCCTTGACACTGGAGACATCTAGGCCTGTATATTCAAGAATTTTCATTCAAACTATTGGCAATACATTCACAACATCTACTACAGAAATCGAACATCGCGGGAAAAAGTTTTTTTGCAATGAACACAAGGATCTGCTGGCAGGAAAAATAACAAAAGGGCAGCAAATATTTAATTCGATTGGGGGCATCTCTCAATGAGTCCGCAAACGGATAAACTTGACTATATCGAGCACCACTTGGAAAGCATCAAGATTGCATGCTCTTCAGTTCAGCATTAAGAGCCTTCACTACTTGAATAACCGAGAGCAGTTCTGTTCGGATTTCATGTTTTTCGGTGTTGTAGTGGCTGAAAGCGTTAAGAACAAGATTGCGATATTGTTCAATATCTGTTATAGTTTTTGGGTGTAGATCAGGTTTGACTTCCTTCAAAAAATCTTCTGATGAATAGTCTTTCAGTCTGGATTTGAACACCAGTTTCTTTTTCTTTTTTTTGCAGTAAGTGCGGATAATTTTTTCAAAGGCTGAACGGGTGTAGACTGCTGCAGCTTTGTAATCGGAGTGCTGCAGGTGGTATGCTGCCTTTTCAAAAAAGTCATGATTATCGAAGATGCAGGGGATTTCAAAGCCCTCTATTGTTTCCTGGGCATAGCGGAGAGTTACTTGGATATTGTGATTGAACTGGTCAAGAATTGGTTTTGCGTGTTTGAGAATGTACTCAGGACTGTCAGGCTTGAACAGTTCACCAAAAGCTTCATTGAAAGCCTTGATTGCAGAATTGACCTCAATTTTCTTTTTGTTAATGGGGTATTCACGACCAGTAGGTTTTTCAATCATCGACTCGACGTCATCCCATAGCTCACCAAGCTCGTGGCCATTGGTCAGGGAGTATCGGAAGTGTTTCAAGACCCCTTTTACCAAAAGATCAAAGAGATTGATGGAGTTCTGCTTTTTCAGATGGTGAATATCCAGCAGATGCTAGTAGGTGAGAAAGCTTTTCAGCTTGTTTGCATCGCGGATAGTGGTGTCGTCGGCTTCTCTGGTATCATTTCTTGATGGGGAAAACTCATAGTTTCGAGTTTTTCCTTTTCCATGTTTATCGGACGAAAATTTAACATTGATTGCGGTCGTACCTTTTTTCTCTTCGGAGACAAAAATATTTTCAAGCTCATGCAGATCAATGTTTTCGATGGATGACTGGAAAAAATCTTTCAGAGCATAGTAGAGAGAGCTTTTACCGCTGCCGTTTTCACCGTAGATGAAGAGGTTTTTACCGTCAACCTTGATTAGGTATGTGCCAAGAAAAGCTTTGTAGTTGGTGATTTCAATGGACTGAATTTTCATCTCTTCAAGGCTTCCCTTATGATGCGAACTTCATCGACACTGTCGAGGGTTTCCATGTTGTTACGGACAGGGTGGTTCGGGTCGTAGAGCCGATCAAACTCGCTCTGGATGATAGCGAGTTTTTCAGTATCAGTCATATGCTCCGAAATTGGGTTTACATCGCCGAGATGTTTCTGAATCTCTTTTCCTGCTCTTTTCAGCTCTTCAGAAAAATAAAGCTCATAGACCAAGGCATCGATAAGCTGTTCGAAAAATGCTGACTGGAGGTTTTGTTTTTTTACTTTTGTCGTTTGAACATAATCGACAAGCAGTTCAAGCAAGGAAGTCACTTGTCCTGTTGATTTAATCACAGGCAGGTTTTGAAGAAAAACCTTTTTGTAACGGAATGTGTCGCCGCGCAAATCACCGCCAGCATAAAATGCACGAAATACAAACGTAAGTAACTGAGAGTTTAATAACGCAGTGAGGTATCTTGTATTCTCTCCAGTGAGCACGAAAGCGGTAGCCTCGGGGTAGATTCCACTTGTATCGAGATAGAACGCTGAATCGAAAACGATCTCTGCATAGACAATCTTTTCTTTCTCAAATTCTTTGTAATATGCAATTTGATCCTGTGTTTCGAACCACTTGTTCCTTGTCGCTTTTCGGCTTTTTATGACATTTCCCTGATCATCCCTGTCAATTACCTCTCCTGTCTGATGTAATTTTTTCCCGAATGATTTCAAATATCCGCGCACTGCTGGATATTCATCAATATTGATATCCAAGGCAGGAAAGGTGGCGATTAGCCACAAATCAGCAAAATCTGCGCTGTAGCGTTTGACATCTCGACCGCGAAGGATTGGCTTAATGATTTCAACGTTTTTCGGGTCAAGCGCAATCAACTCGTCTTTCTTCTTGCCATCGATTATAAACGCATCGTTATAACCCGTTTTAATTCCATAATTCATGGATATGTCCCACTTCTTTAGTGGCACACCGACTGCTTCAATCTGTTTCTTAATTGCAGCCAATTTAGAGGCAGCAATGACAAAACTTTCTTCGCTAAAAAGAGCCGTCCCCTGGGGGTTATCTTCTAACATCCGTAGCAATGAAGTCGCCTTCAGATAAGCTGCAGAAAGGTCCCATACCTTAGGATCATGGTGCCATAATGTTTTTTCAAAGAGCAAAATATTCGTGTAGGTTGTGGCCTCGGAAAATATTGGAGAATCTCCAAAATCTATCAATTGGCATATGGCTGTTTGCTTGAGAAAGAAGCGTCTGATTTTCTCGCCATAACCTGCCCGCATCCACTTATTTGAGGTAATGAATGCGAGTACCCCTTTTTTTCGCAACAGGCGAAACCCTTTTTCATAAAAAAGACAGTAGATGTCACCTGTTTTCGCAAAGGTTTCGTAGTTCTGTTTTTCCCATGTTTTCTGAATCTCTTTACCGCTGAAATTCTGTATCTGCACATAGGGCGGGTTTCCGATAACGACATCGAACCCACCTTTTTGATGCCATACTTCAGAAAAGAAAAGTTCAAAATCGAAATCAACCTTGTAACCAGTATACTGCCGTGCCGTTGCTAGGAATTCATGGAGTCGAGAGTCGATTGCTTTGCGCTTTTCCTTTCTTTTTAACTCTTCGGTTTCCTCGTAAAAATCAAATTTCATTATCTCAATCAGCTGGGACGCAACGTCGTCTTTGAGGACATTGCTGGGCAGGCCGATCAGGGAGTTCCCACGAACAATTTTGTAGTCAAGGTTCGGAAGTGCTTCTATGGTGTTATAATCCTCCTCGTCAACAATAAGCGAGAGCCAGAGTCGCAGACGGGCTATATCGATAGCACTCTGATCAATATCGACACCGTAAAGGCTTTCACGAATGGTGTGCCGTTTGAGTGCGTAGATGGTTTGTGGATGTTCGAGATGCTCCGCCAAGGCCATACGGGCAGTAACGATTTCGTGCAGTAAACCAACAGGAAACGCGCCGGACCCTATAGCAGGATCGCAAGCTCTTATGCTGGCAAGATAGTTATCAATGAGTTGTGCATTTTTTCTGACTGATTCTGGAAGCTTCAGGGTAATTCCTGTGGTTTTCTGTTTCCCTTCAGCTATGCGTTCCTCACGTTGACAAGCAACTTTATCGTGCTCGATAAAAAGATGACCCTTCCTGATCAGTGTTTCGATATCTTCTTTCGGAACCCTGACCTCCTCTGTTTCTTCAGTGAGCTGAAGTTGGCCGGTTAGAACCTCATTTCCGAAAAAGCTGGTCTGGCTGTGGCCGATTTCGTTAAAAACCGGGGGGGCATTGTTCAAAACGTTATCGAGGTAATGAATCAGGCTTTCCTGACACATGTAGTGAACTATTTCGCGGGGAGTGTAAAATGCGCCCATGCTTTTACGCTCTGTCCCCTCAAGCATGTTTTCGAAAACCTTACCAAGCATTTCAGGATCAACCGCGACCTCTTTTTCAAGCGGTTCATCCTCTTTTATGGTAAAATTATATCGGTCAAAAATATCAAGAATACCAGTACCCTCATCACCAGACTTGCCCTTTTCTTTGTTGTGGAAGAGAGAGTTCGGCAACTCGATGGCTTCTTTTTGCATGTCATCAGGTTCAAAAAGGCCGCCGTTCAGGAACGGGATTTTGCAGTCAAAACGCTGGTAGTAGTCGGGATCATCCTGATCTTTGCGCTCTTTTGCTAGTGCTTCATAAAAAAGGTATTGAAGAAAATCGCGATAGTAGTTTATTCCTTCTTCGGCTATTCGACCGAAGTGATCACGCATAAATCGTCTTGATCCACTGCCCCATTTGTCATCTTTCGCCACACCAAGCCACCTTTTTTTCTGCAAAAAGTAGAGAAAGACAATCTGGCCGAGAAGCTTTTTTGCAAACCGGGCAACGCTGTTGCTCGTCTCATCTCCTAAAGCATTCAAGAATATTGGTTGTCGTTTCAGTTGTTCAGAAAGCTTGAGATATAGCCCCTTATATTGTTCAAAAAATTCATCGGTTACCTTTTCGATACTGAACGCAGCTTCGATCTCTTCGAGCCGTGGATTTATATAGTCTCTCTCCAGCAAAGGAAGGAGCTGTCGGGAGGCAGTATAGCTGGTCTCATGCTCACCAACAAGATAGGAATAGCGTCTTGCAGGTGAATATGTCTTCTTTGTCTTGACTTTTCCTTTATCGTCTTGGAATGCTTGAAATTCTTTTTTGATAAAAGAAAAGCGCCAATCCGCTCCCTCATCTTCCTTAGCATAAAAGGCAATAAGAGCGTAGTCCTTTTTAAAAGTATCCAAACAACTAACCGCAAAATTGCGAAGCATCGAGCGGGCACGGTCGAGCTTAGAAAGGCTTTTCAGCTCCACAACAAGAAGATCAATTTCATAGCCATCAGGATCGACATATTTACCAATTCTCCAATACTGGCTTATATTTTCTCTAAACGATGAAGCAATGTAATTGCCAACATAGTGGTTGTTGCGAAGTTCAATATCATTCAGAAGATTTCGCAAAAAAAGCTGGTAATTCTCTCGCCGAAAACGGTTGCGAAAAATATCCCTGATGAGCTCTTTTGCCTGTGATTTTTCCATAGCGAATTACTGCTTTTGTGCAATCTGGTAACCGGAGAGAATGACTTCCCGTCTTGATGATGTGGTTGTTTCGGTTGCTATTTCTGGTGTGTCTACAACCCGGATATGTTTGCGCAGGATAGTAATAACCTCCAGCGGATCAAGCGTTTTCTCAAGCTCTTTACGAACGCTTTGCGCAACTTTTTTTGCAATTGTTCCCCTCGAAAGCATCTTGCTCAGTGCATCGATGAACTCTTCGTCGCTATCGGTAAACTTCTGGCAGTGTTTGATAGCTTTATCCTTGAGGCGATGTTCGATATAGCTGGTATTGGAGCGCCCACCGCTCAAACTGTTTATGGGATCTGTTTCAAGGCGCTGATCGAGCTGAAACTGCTGCTTGTTCAGTTCAAGGAGATGGTAGTAATCTCCGGGCAGCGGTTGACGAGGGGTATCAGGGAGACATTCAAGCAACCGCGCTGCCTCAAAAAAGGTGATTTCAGCAGGCTGTTCCAGTTTATTGCTGTAAAATTTTTTCAGTTTCCCGATACGAAAAAAGGTGACCAGCCGGTTCACTTCAGCAGTATCAACGAGCCTGCCGGAACGTGCTTTTTTGGGTAGTCGTTTTATTCTTTCGAAAAGCTGCGGGTTTTCGTCGCGAAGTTTTCGAATCATATCGAGGTACATCAGTTCGGAATCGCCATCTTCATCTTCACCTGTATATGATCGGATGTTGTTCAACGTATCAAAGAGCTCCTGACTGCCGATTTCTTCCCCTTCAGAAAGATATTTGGCATCTTCGCCAAGAATGGCGTGGAACATCTGAATCTTGTTGGTGATGTTGACCTCAAGACCAAGATGAATGTCTGACTGGCTGGTCGGGAAAAAGTTATAGATAAAAATATCGGAATGTGCTGTTCCGAGGCGGTTGATACGCCCTGCACGTTGGAGCACTCTTGTGGGGTTCCAGGGCAAGTCGTAATTGATCAGAATATTTGCCCGATGGAGGTTCATTCCTTCGGCCAGTACATCGGTGGCAATAAGAATCCTAACCTCATCTGTAGGCGCTTTATGATTGGGATCAAAAGCGGCCTGGATCAGTTCACGTCCATTCGAACGGTTGTCTGCGACTCCTGATGTGCTGGTAAGGCAGCCTTTACTGCTGAAAAAAAGTGCCTTGTCTGGAAACTCATTGTTCAAACGATCAAAGAGATACTCTCCTGTTTCGCGTGACTCTGTAAAAATCACCAGTTTGCGTTTTTTCAGCTCTTTGTCGGTGCGAAGGCATTGAATAAAAACATCGAGCTTCGGATCATCTTCAATACTGAGCCAGAGGGCTTCAAGTCGCTTGAGAATTTCAAGATCGTGCAGAAGATCAGCATGGAAATCCTCTTTAAAGTCTTCCGACCTGTATTTACGGGCTTGTTCAGCTTCAACAAATGCTTCAAGCTTTTCGAGATCGTCATTTTCGAGCAGATCGTAGACATCTATATTTTTGCTGATATACACCGTGCCTGACTGGAACATACTGATGAAGCGCTCGTATGACTCGACAAAGCGTCGCAGACTTTTATGGAAGGCATAAAAACTGCTTTCGAGACGTTTGATCAGAATGCCTTTCATGAAGCCGCCAACATTTCGCTGCTGCTGCTTTTCAAATTCGGACAACTGCTTGCTGCCGGTATAATAAAGCAGCGGAATATAGCGGGTGTAGCGGAACGATTGCAGCAGGTTGATGGTGGTGTTAAAGGAGCGCTCGAGATCACCCTCAAATCGATAAACAATCTTCCTTGGTGTTTGCATTTGTGGAAAGCCAAGGTTCTGGCGCAGCATGTCCTCTTTAAAATAGGTCAGAACATCTTTTCTTGTTCTGCGTACCATAACATGTTTGAGAATACGCTCTCGAATCTCACAGGAAACCTCCTTGATTCGCTCTTTATATTCAGGATCGGCGCGGTCAATTCCATCAAATCGTTTTCTAAGAGCTTGGAAATATTTTTCAAGGTTCGGAATACCGGGAATTGTCGAATTTTTAGATGCCTGAAAAAGTTTGAGCTGGGCAAAAATATCATCGATAGTGTTATTCATTGGGGTTGCTGTAACAAGAATAACCTTTTTCCCTCGACAGATATCAAGCAGGTCGGCGTAAGAACGGGTATGTTCATTTCTGAAACGGTGCGCCTCATCAACGACGACATAATCAAACCGATCAATGCCGAATCGAACGATATGATCAAGTTTCCCCAAAGACTCAACTCTTGCCGGAACCCTGAAGTCATGCAGGCTCTCTTCCCAGTAGGCTTTCAGCGTCGGCGGGCAGATCACCAGAATACGACCCCTTACTTGCTGTAAAAGTTGTGCTGCAATAAAGGTTTTCCCCAGACCAACCACATCAGACAAAAAAACACCATTGTACTCATTAAGCTTTTTCAGTGCCTGTATAACCGCCTGTTTCTGGTATTGCAGCGGCATGAATCCATCCGGCAGAAACAACTGGATATCGTTCGGAAGGTTGATGTCTTCCTGTATGTATTCATAGATGAGCTTCAGGTAAAGCTCATAGGGAGTGATCTTGTCATTCAGCCAGGTTTTGTTTTCAACCGTATCGACAAACTCTTCTGAAATATCGACGGATTCTTTCCAGAGAGATTCAAACTGCTGGAGAGCAAATTCCACATCCCCGCGCTGACGCAGTTCAACATTGAATTCCCTGTTTGCTACCAGACCGGAGTATGAAAAGTTACTTGAGCCGGTAATAACAAACCCGAAATCACGGTCGTCAGGCTTAAACCTGCCGATATAGACTTTGGCATGAATATTTTTTGAAGGAAATGCCCTGATTTCAAGCTTCCGACCGTTACCTCCGTTTTTCCGGTCATTGTCAGAATCACAGCAATCGACCTTTAGAAATTCGATAAACTTTCTCAGTCCTGTTTCAAGGTGCTGATCAGTTTCTGATGACTCTTCAACTTCTCCGATCAGAACGGATTGAAAATGCTTTTTCGTGTTACTGTGGGAATCGAAATCCAGAATACCCTGATTCTGTGAAATACTGATTGCCTGGTATGACTCGCCATCCATACCCAGACCAACAAGTATTCTTGTTTTTTCAAGAGGTTCAATAGCATCGTGGAGCTGATAAAAACCACTCGAACGAAAATAACCAACCAGCACATCAAAAAAACGGGTATCTGCAAGAGTGACTTTAAACCTGTCGAGAAGGGTCTGGTTCCCGTCGTTTGTAAAAAAAGTAAGATCTGTCTGGCTGCCGCTCAATGATTGACTCCGTATAAATTCATTGTCGCTGTTATGATAATATACCTTTCGTATGATATTTTTTATGAAAAGCAAATCCATCAAGCCCCTGTACTATAGAAGCGCAAGCTGTTCAAGGCAGGAAAGGGAAGGTTTTGTATACTGTGAGGTTATAAGCAGTATAAAAAGAAAAAGCCCCCCCTGAGCGCGCTGTTCTTATGGGAAGCGGGGAAGGCATGTTGCTTGAGTTTATCGCAAGAGCACAACCCGTAACTCCAATCACAGTATGCTGAAACTCTCCTGCAGATTGGCGAGGTAGCGTTCTATCATGCCGGTGAATTCCATGACGACAAGCGGGGAGATGATGAACTCCAGAAAGGAGGGAAAATCGACCGTAAGATCGCCTTTTGTTTTGAGCGTTACCCTTGTTCCTGCCGCTTTCGGGGTTATTGCCCACTCCCCTGAAACAATGGCGTTGCCGACACCTTGAACAGGAGTCCAGGCTACCTTGCGGGCAGCAGCGTCAGCAGTGTATCGGGAGGCATAGATAGTCTGCTGGAGAGTGTAGCTGCCGATCCCTATTTTTTCCATTTCCCAGCGAAAGGTATTGTCGCCCAGATCGACCAGCTGATCGACTTTCGGAAAATGGGAGGCAGAACGGGGTACATCGGCAAGAAGTTCAAAAACTTTGTCGGGGGTGCAGGACGTTTCAAACTCCCTTTGAATGTTGATTGTTACAGCAAATGACATGGATTTTAAGCCGAAGCTTCCTCTTTTAAAATTTTGGCAGAGGTTTATTCAATGCATCCAACACAGCATTATCCCTGTTATAAACATCGTCACGAAACAGGAGATCGTCGTCTTCCGCAAACGCTGTCAGGTAAATTATAAAGACTGGAATACGTTTTGGCAAAAATACAGTTTTTGTTTTATTGGTACTTACCGCCTCCCGGATCTGCTCGCTGTTCCATTTAACGCTATCCTGAAGCACAAGAGCGGCAAGCTCCAGAGGATTCTGCACCCTGATGCATCCGGAACTTAACGTTCTTGTGCTTTTGTTAAACAGCTCCTTGTTCGGTGTGTCATGCAGGTAAACAATATGTTTGTTCGGGAGCATGAACTTGATCCTCCCGAGAGATCCCTGGTCTCCTGAAGACTGCTGAAGTCGGAAGGGAAAATTTTTCTCAGTGTACTGTGACCAGTCAACAGTTTCAGGATTGACGATAACGCCATTCCGATTAATAACTTTCAACCTTTTATGGCTGAGATATGATATGTTTTTGCGAATGCCGGGAAGTGCATCTTTTGCAAGAATGGTAGGAGGAATCACCCATTGGGGATTAAAGATGATATACTGCATATCGGCTTTGAAAATGGGAGTTTTGCGGGCAGGTTGTCCGACAATGACCCGTGTTACCCATCTTAAGTGACCGTTTTCAATATAGTGAAGACTGAAATCCGGAATATTGACCATCACATAGGTAGGCTCGAGCTCGCTTAAAAACCACCGGTACCGTTCAAGATTGATACGAATCTGGTCGATACGACGCTCCACAGGAATATTCAGGAGCCTTACCGTGGATGCCCCAAGTACTCCGTTGGCATCCTTACCGTTCCGCTTCTGGAACCGCTTGACAGCTTCGACAAGCTCCCTGTTATATACCCTTTTTGTATCAGTTTTCAACTGCGTGATATCTCCCGAAACTTCAAGACGTTCACGCAGTAAGGGAACCCGCCTGTCTCTGACACCCTCTTTCAGTATCGGACCTTCCTCCAGCATGGGCCAGCCTCCTTCGCGGGCAATTGCCCGGTACCGCACAAGCTCTTTTCTGAGCTGGTCGTATTGAGGATCCTGTGGCTGAAGCTCCTTTAAAACAAGTGCAATCCGTTCCGCAGCAATCGCATTCTCAAGCCTGGATTCCAGAGCACTGCGACTCACGTTATTGCTGAGATTCCAATCGGGATCAATACTCCTTGGATCAACCTTTCCGTAGCGAAGATGACTGGCAAAAGTGAAAAAAGCATCACTCAGGAGAAGATCATAACGAGCCTGCAGTTCAGGAGTTGCTGGGAACTGTCTGTGAAACTCCCTGATTTCACTGCTATGGTAATCGGAAGGATCAAGACCTTCATCGACCGCCGCATCAACTGCATTGATAAGCTCTGATACCATTTCCGGCTTTGTCCATACAGGCTTAAACTTTCTTGCCGCATAAAAACTGGCAAGATGCTTGCTGATTACCCGAGATTCTGTGATACCTCTAGGGTTATTCGGCTGGAGTTGCCGGTCGAAAAAGCGTCGAATATGTTCTGCTGCACTATTGCTGACAGCTCTTTTTTGCTGAAGCGAATCTTTCTGGCGCTGAAGCTGCTCCTGACTTGGAACTGCGGCTCTTTCTGGAGCAGGCTGAACGGGACTGAAAGCGAGCCAGAAAAGAAAAATGCCGATCATAGGTTTCTGGATGCATTAAGAATAAGGCTCGGTACGTAACTGATTCCGGGCAAGATCAGGATTAAGAAGAATTGACTTGATGGCATAGTCCGTGCCGCCATGGAAGATAAACAGACAGCTTCCTCCTTTAATAAGATCAATAACCTGTTGATAATTATCAACAGAGAGTGCGGGACAACCCTGACTTCTGCCAAGACGCCCATTTTTTCTGATATAATCCTGGGATACATAATCAGCACCATGAATCACAATGCTTCTTGATTCAGCATTGTCGTTAATCCCCCGCTCCTTCCCGAAAAGCCGGAGCGAATAGCCGTTTTTGCCGTCATAGGTATCACCAGTTGTATAAAACCCAAGACTGCTCTGATGAGAACCTGAATCGTTTGAAAAATGCTGCGCATAAATATCACCGCTGCCTCGTCCATGCGCAACAAGCCCCGAATAAAGCAATATGCTCCGTTTGAGATCAATAACAAAAATCCGTTCATCAGATGATGGGCGATTAAAATCAATCACTGTCAGTATACCATCACGACCTACCTGACCCTTTTCTAAAAGAGTATAATAACCGGAGAGCGCAATACTGAGCACCATCGGGTCTACCTTATTCTTGATTTGGGGAGATTCGGAAAGTGCGGCATATTTATTTCGAAATGCATTGATATCAAAACTCAGCGAACGCCCTTCTGAGGGAGACATTACCATCATCATCATCATCATAAAAAGCATAGGAATCAATCGAATCATAAGCAATCTCTCATAGTGTTAAAGCAAAGTCTTCAAATACATGAATTAATGAACCATAGCAATTTTAACAACCCTGAACTACTGGGAGTTAAGCAATAATGTCATTCCTCTCCTGGGAGAAAAGCTGTGAGAGGCGGAATCATCTTTTGGTGTACAACAACGACTATACAAGTTTTTCCATGTGCAGACAGCTTTCTTACACTGGAAATACATTGATACAGGAAAGGAAACAAGGCTTGCAAAGATATGATTTTTTTTGATCTGGCCAAATCTCCGGAATGCCTCAGCAGCCTGCCTTAAAAAGCTATGAAGTTTTTTTAACAGGATTTGTCCATCAAAATATTTTCTTGAAAAATCCCTTGTCTCACCTGGAGCCAGAGAGAATAAAACGCCATCTTGAATTGATGGTAACAACAACATCCTGCTCTGCTGGTGCTATGTCGGTCGGAACGGGCGACGGCGCAGCCCTCATGGCCATGGCCTCGATTTGGGGACGATCTCTATAAGCGGGCTGGCTAACGCTCACCTCAATCAATTGACCGATACGTCCCCCTGCGGCTTTCGCCATGATAGTGGCATCTCTTCTGGCATTTTCCACAGCGAGTGCCAGTGCTTCCTGACGAAGTGCATCATAGTGACTTGATGAAAAGCTGATGCTTTGTACTTCATCAGCTCCGGCTTGCACCACAGCATCAATGGCTCGTCCGGTTTTTTCCAGATTACGAACCCTGACCATGATGGTATGACGGGCGCTGTAGCCTTTCAGAACGCTTTTCCCCAGAACGGGATCCCACTCCCAGCGAGGGGCAACGGTGTAACTTTCCGTAGGAGCATCCTCAAGAGTAATTCCAGCAGTTCTGAGGGAATTCTGCACGGTACGGTACTTCTCTGCGGCTTCTGCAGCAGCTTGATCAGCAGTTCTGGCATCCGATTTAACCACAACACCGAACTTTGCCATATCGGGCTTTATAGAAACCCTTCCTGTGGCCGATACAACTACCTGACTCTCACCGGCATAGATAACAGGAGATAGCGCACTGCACACAATAAACAACCAGAATGCAACAACAAGAAGTATCTTTTTCATTGAATATCCTTTTCTCCGATTCCCTGCTGAAAATAATGGTTACCAATCAGCAGAGTACATCCCCATTATTTCCTTATATGCTATGGCCGCTGCACAAGCCGAAACGGGAATGCTGACCAGAAGACCTACACCAAAAGCAAGAGCTCCAAAAAAGTTTAGAGCAAACAATGCAAAGGCAAATCCGAAAAAAGCAAACCAGTTTCTGGTGATGATTTGACGGCTTGTCTCCATGGCCTGCCAGAACTCCATACGATAGTCAATGATAAGGAACGTGGTAAACATATACCCGACAGCAAGGTAGATGCCAGGAATAAGAAGCAGTACAAAACCGATGCTCACCAGAAAACCGCATGCAAGACCACCAAGAAAAAGAGGCAGTAAATAGTTGAACCCGTTGAAAAAATCCGCGAATTGGAAGGATTTTCCGTTTATGAGCTTGAAGGCAACTATACCGAATCCAGCATAGAGCGGCGCTGCGAGAGCGGAAACAATAAACGACCCGGCAAAAGCGAATTTAGAACATACGGCAGAAATAACGAAAATAATAAGCGTAAACCCGACAAACTCACCGACATGCTCTTTGAACATCTCCCAACCCTGCCTGATATAGTCCTGAATATGGATTGTGACCGATGCATTGAGCTGTTTATCGAAAAGATGCGGATCGACTTTTACACCAAAATCAAAAGCGGCCATAACTCTTCTCCCTTATTTATTATCGGTTATCCGCAGACAAAAACTGTCCACAGAAAAAAATTAATGATATCTGTAATTCAAATACTATTGACTCACAAATAATTTTATGACTTTATGATGGTATACTGGCAAGTTAAAGAAGAGGCGCCTGTGCTGCAAGCATCATCAATGATCAAATGATCAGACTTATTTTTCCCTTTCCTTGCCGTCAGAGGATAATAAACATAAACTGTCAGTTAAAAACCGCTGTGTATTGAATTTGCATAAAAATGCGGCCAGGGTGTTGTCACGGCGAAGGACGACCACTGCTCCATCCTGCCAGGTTCCATTTTCAGGGTACCACTGACTGTCAGGCGGGTCTCCCTGATTCTGATGAATGTTGTGCACACCATTCCCGGTTCTGAAAGGTTCCCCGAAAATAAAAAGCTTTCGGGAATGTGTCAGAAGAGGCTCAAGATCCCTGAATGCCGCAGGACCTGTTCCGTATTTCCATGATACAGGTAAAACACTGTCACATGCTGTTTCGAGATGAATGGAATCAGAGGCAGCCTGCTGGCAGTCGGATGTTGGCTGAAACTCCTGACTGCGATAATAATCGATAGCGCCCGAACCGGGTTGGGAGTCGAGCGGGTGCCACCCCTCCTGAAAATGAAGAATCCGATGAAAATTTGCAGGTTCCAGCTCTACCAAACGCCACTGAACCCCATGAGCATCTTGTTTGTGGTCGAGATCAACCGGGCATCGAAAAATTCTTCTGCCAGCACGAACCTTGAGATTACAATGGTAGTATGTCTGCTCGCTGAAGTCATGATCGCAGTAATACTTCAGCAAAGTGCCAACCAGAACGCCATATCCGTCGAAGAGAGGCATAACAAGCCTTTTTAACTAAAAACAGGTTATCAAATAATCCTGATTCAAGTTACACAACTCTCCCTTAAAGCCTGTCACGATTTTTTGTTTCATAACGGAGAACTACGACCGATCATCAACTCGTACTCATCAAAATCCAGATCATGCAAAATTTGTTTATTTTTTATAAACCACAAGGAGGAAAAAAGCCTATGGACAATGCCTCTGATAAATTTTTCTTCACCGGCACCGAAACAGAAATAACTGAGCAAGCCGTTGCGTTCATTATTGCCGAAGCATACCGTGCCGTTTCGGATCATGGCCGGTTCTCTCTGGTGCTTGCAGGCGGAAACTCGCCACGATCGCTTTATCGGCAACTGGCAAAGGGAGTTGCAAATAATGAGAGAGCAGCAAGCAAGGGGGAACGAACATTCATGCCATGGAAAAAGACATGGCTGTTCTGGGGAGATGAACGAAGCGTCCCAGCCGACCATCAAGACAGTAATTATCAGATGGCCCGAGAGACGCTGCTTTCACAAGTTCCTGTTCCTGAAACCCATATTTTTAGAATGCCGGCAGAACAGGATGATGGAAATAAAGCTGCAAGAGAGTATGAAGAAACTCTCCGCTCTTTTTTTATTGCAAGAGATTCTCTGTCGGAGCAGGATTTTCCGATTTTTGACCTTGTCATCCTCGGACTCGGTGATGACGGCCATACCGCTTCACTCTTTCCGGACAATGCTGAAGCGCTCCAGGAAACAGAGCGTTGGGTAGTTTCTGTCAGCGAACCTCTTGCAAAACCGCCGGGAAAGCGCTTGACCCTGACCCTGCCGGCCATCAACCATGCTCGGAACGTCCTCTTTTTTACGATCGGCAGAGAGAAAGCCGGACTTGCGAAACGAATATTTTCAGCCGAAGAAAAAGGAGTTCCGGCCAGCCGTATTGTGCCTGTAAACGGAAAAACTTTCTGGTTTACCGTTCAACTGTAAATCCTGACGGCGCTCACCGGACCATGTGAATGAATTGGATATAGCTCAGGTTGAGACCCTTGAACCGCATCCCTTATGGCGTCGATAATCGCCCATGAGTGTTCGACACTGTCCTGGCGAATAAAGTTCATCTGTTCCCCTGCGATGGCGTCAAGCAGCAGACGATGATAAGGGGTCATACCGGCTTCGGAAAAGGAAGTTCTGTAATCGAATTTCATATAGACGGGATCGGTAATCACCGATTCACCCGGACGTTTCGCCCCGAACCTCAATGCAATGGTTTCTTCAGGCTGAATGCAGAGAATAATCTGATTTGCAATATAGCTGCAGCTTTCAGCAGGCCCGAAATAGTTCTGAGGAGGACATTTGAAGGTTATGACTATTCTGGTTGCTGTTTCGGCAAGATTTTTGCCTGCCTTTACAAAAAAAGGAACATCTTTCCATCTCCAGTTGTCAAGATAAAATTTTACGGCGGCATAGGTCTCTATTGTTGAGTCCGGAGCAACGTTTTTTTCGGAACGATAGCCTTCATACTGGCCAAGTACAATTGAGTCTTCAGCATTGTCAGGTAAAAAAGGACGAATGGAGCGAAGTACCTTTGCTTTTTCGTCGCGCACCGAATCTGCAGAGAGATCAACCGGCGGCTCCATGGCAACGGCAGCGAGAAGTTGAAGGGCATGATTCTGCAGAATATCGCGAAGAAGCCCTGCCTCTTCATAGAAAGCGCCACGGTCACGGATGCCAAAATCCTCCGCTATGGTAATTTCAACATTGGCAATATAATTCCGGGTCCATAACGGCTCAACAATACCGTTGGAAAAACGGAAGACCATTATATTCTGTACCGGCTCCTTGCCGAGATAGTGATCAATACGAAAAATCTGATCTTCTCTGAAAACCTCTCCGATGACTGCATTGAGTTCACGAGCTGTCTGCAGGTTTCTGCCATAAGGTTTTTCAACAATGATTTTCCGCCATCCATCGCAGGACTTTTTTTTCCCTCCAAGCCCTGCTTGATTGAGGTTTCTGACAATCACCGGTGCAAGATCCGGCGGGGTTGCAAGATAAAAAAGAAGATGATCGCAAAGTCCCGTCTCAGACGAAACATTCATAACTTCTTTATAAAGATTTTTATAACCTGCACTCTCTGTAAAATCGAGGCTTACATAGTAAAGACCCGAGCAGAACAGTTTAAAACGCGCTTCATCGAAAATGGTATCCGTCGAGAGTGTCAAGAGTTTTTCAAACACCTGAGCACGGAACTCCTCATGGGTATGAACGGCCCGTCCGGCACCGATAATCCGGTATTGATCAGGCAAATGCCCCCATTGGGCTAGCTCATAAAGTGAGGGATAGAGCTTACGTGCAGCCAGATCGCTGTTTGCTCCAAAAATGACGACGGTGAAATTAACCTGTTTTTCCGGCATTATTCTGTCCGATTATTGTTTTTCGGTGAATGGATGTCCCCCGAACTCATAGCGCAAAGCAGCAACAACCTTATCAGATAAATTGTCTTCGGAACGTGAACGATACCGACTGAATAGAGAGGCTGCAATGACAGGAATTGAAACCTCATGTTCAAGAGCTGCCTCAACCGTCCAGCGACCTTCTCCTGAATCGGCAATACGTCCGCTGAGGTACTCAAGCTGTGGATCTTTGTGAAATGCACGAACCACAAGATCCATCAACCAGCCCCGGATAACTGAACCATGAGCCCAAACCCGAGAGACCTCTTCAAGGTTAAACTTATAACCACTGGATGCAAGCAGATCAAATCCCTCACCCATTGCCTGCATCATACCGTACTCCACTCCGTTATGAACCATTTTTGCAAAGTGGCCGGAACCTGACCTTCCCATATAACCATACCCGTTTTCCACACACAGATCTTTGAGCAACGGTTCGATGACTTCATAAGCACTTTTATCACCGCCAACCATCATACAAGCGCCGTTTCTGGCTCCTTCAAGCCCTCCGCTTGTACCTGCATCAAGAAAATAGATCCCCTTGTCACTGAGCCGTGACGCCCTTTTTTCTGAATCGGTATAGTGTGAATTTCCTCCATCGATAATGATATCCCCTTGCTTCAGCAACGGAATAAGTGTATCCAGCGTTGTGTCAACCGGAGCACCTGCAGGTACCATCAGCCATATAAGGCGTGGATAAGGCAGGGTGTGGGCAAGTTCCTCGAGAGAACCTGAAGCAATGCCCCCTTTTTCGGTAAGAGAAGCAACGGCATTCTCAGAAAGATCGAAGACTACCAGATCATGGCCGCATTCAAGAAGATGCTGAGCCATATTGAACCCCATTTTCCCGAGACCTACAAAACCTATCTTCATAATGGTACTATCAGTATCATTGACAAAAACCGATCATCATCTCTCTTTCTACGTCATGCAAAACAACCACTTGCAATATTAACCATATTCTGGTATCGCTCAATGACGACACTGTTGATAACCGACCATGACTTCGTCTCTGCAAAAGCGAGCCCATGAGCTTTAAGTTCCCGGCACCTTACAGCATTTCCAGATAATTCAAGGCATTTGCCAAAAAAATCATCAACATCTCCTGACCGGGCAACAAGTCCACCTCCCGATTTTTCGACAATGTCGCGACAGCCTCCTTCATCCGAAACCACAGCCGGAAGTCCTGATGCAAGAGCTTCAAGCACAACATTGCAAAATGCCTCTGTTACGGATGGAAAAAGAAAAATGTCTCCACTCGCATAAGCTTCTGCCAATTCAACTCCGGTAAGATAACCGGGAAATACCGCCTCCGGCATTCTTCGCTTCATTTCAGACTCCCTGGGCCCGGAACCGATCATAACAAATCTTACTCTGTCAGCATAGCCAGCCTCCAGAAAACGCTCGTAAACCTTCATGACAACTTCAATATCCTTGTAAAGCACAAACCGTCCGGTATAAATAAAAATTGTCCTGCCATCCGCATTCCATCTTGTACGAAGTTCCTGTGAGCGCCGAGAAGGATCAAAAAGCTCCTTGTCTACCCCTCTCGACCAGATCTCAACGTTTCTTATGTTCTGATCTTCAAGTTTCAGACGAACACTCTCATTCGGGGCAAAAACGATATCGCAGCAGTTATAAAACCATGTCAGATATTTCCACAAAGGCCTCTCAGCAAACTTCAGCCGATAATATTTAAGATAGGAGGGAAAATCTGTGTGAAAAGCTGAAGCCAGAGGAAGAGCCTTTTTTTTTGCATAGTGGAGAAATTCTTTTCCGACAATATCAGGTGTTGAAATATGCACGATATCGGGAGCAAATGCATCAAGCTGCCGCCTTGTTTCAGGTCTGAAAAAACCGAGTTTGTAGTCAGGATACTGCGGTATCGGCACCGCGGGCATGGTGTGAACCGTTAAACCGTTGTGATTATCCTGAGATGAAACATCAGGAGACCATACAGTTACCTTATGACCGTTATTCCTGCATGTAGAAACCAGCTGTGTGATGGATTTTACCGCACCGTCCTTGTCTTTGACATAAGTCCCGGTATATAAGGCAATCTTCATAAAAAGAGGAACAATATCCAAATAATCGATTGAGTATCCATGGTACCGATCTCATGAAATGCATGTAATGAACCATAAGCAATCATGAACAGAAGGTAACATTTCCTCTTAAAAATCCATTATGACTGCCGTTATCACTTCAATTCCAATGAGAGCTTTGCAACTTTTGGATGAACCAGTTTTTTATAATCATCGTAGGAAAGACGAAGCAGTTCAGTATGCGCTCCGGCATTGAATGCTATTTCATCATCAGCTTCGAGTTCTTCCGATACATAGACATCCATACCAAAAAGATTACCAAATGGTGGCATGGCGCCAATCTCACATTCAGGGAACAATCCTGCAAATTCTTTCTCCCCGGCAAGTTCAACCTCTCTGGTTTTAGTCAATTCACGTAAAAGCTCAAAATCAAGTTGACGGGATGCAGGCAGGATCACCATAGCCATTTTTCCGGCAATATTGACCATAACCGTTTTGGCAAGCTCTTTGCCGGGAACATGGGCAGCGGCAGCTATTTCCTGTGCTGTATAGGCAGCAGAATGACTGACAATAAAATACCTGACTGCATGGCTGTCAAGAAACTCCCTTAATCGACGAATAGGCATTGCAACCTCCCGTTATTTAAACCATTTCATTACAAAATGCATGATCTTCGAAAAAGAAAAATGCCTGGACCGGCCAGAACTGCGCTATCAGAAACTCACAATAAAACCTTCTCTTTAATACGTTAAATTACAAATTCCCAAACCAATAGCCAATGCCTTTCTGGTTAAATATCTACCCTTCCCTTTCTAACCATGATGTAAGCGCAGGCAGAGCTGCGTCATACCCTGCATCCAAAATATCAGGTACCTGGTTAAAATCGATGAGATTAAATTGAGAGAGATCAGGCGAAATACATAAATCCACTGACGCTATCTGGATAGCTGTCGTATTGGTTATGGTACTGTAGAAGGCGTTCAACAGAAGTCCGATAATATTTTCAGGTTTTTTGTAAGCATGGTGAGCAAGAAGATCAACACAAATTATCGATTCGGCACCGCTCTCGATTAGTGGGGAGACAGGAACGTTTTCCATAAGCACACCATCAACAAGCAGTGCCCCAAAGTAGTCCACAGGCCGGAAAATACCGGGAATGCAGCTGCTTGCCATGACGGCTAAGGCAACATCACCTTCGCTGAAAACCACTTTTTTTCCCGTCCCGATATCTGTAGCAACTATTGAAAGAGGTATCAATGCATCTTCGATATTTTTATGCCCCAGCAGTTCGGTAACAATACCTCCAAATTTTTTATTGGACAAAAGACCATACTCAGAAAGCACAAGGCCTGACAAATCAAGCCAGTCGAGATCGAAAGCAATATCCCGTATCTCCTGCCAGTTTTTACCAAAGGCGTAAAGTGCGGCAATAAACGCACCAATACTGGTGCCACTGACCATTGAGACTGATATATGCAATTCACTCAATGCCCTGATCACTCCTACATGGGCTGCACCAAGAACTGCTCCACCCCCAAACGCAAGACCTGTTTTTTTCATACAGATGGGTATAACCGATTAATGGAAAAAAGTGACGAGGCGCTTGAGAAAGCCAAACTTTCTGGTGCCGTAAGGTGGATAACGCAGATCAGGATCAGGATAAAGCGATCGTTTCAAAACGCTCCTCTGAAAGGAAAAAGTATCAAAACCGGCCCTGCCATGATAAGCGCCGAATCCGCTGCTCCCGATTCCACCAAAAGGAAGCCTGTGAATAGATGCCTGGAAAAGCAGGTCGTTGATACACACTCCACCTGAACGGGATTGATGAACTACCCTCTCCTGAACTTTCGGATCCGAAGAAAAAAGATAGAGCGCAAGCGGATTCCTGCCTGTACCGATAATCTTAAGTGCTTCACCAAGATCTCTATAGGAAATGACCGGCAGCAGGGGACCGAAAATCTCCGAATGCATAACCTCTGCTTCCAGAGTCACTCCTTGAAGAATTGTCGGCGCGACGTAATAGTCATGTGCGCCGGTAGAACATTCTCTGGACGGTGAAGAAAGGGAAAGAAGTTTTTCAAGCCTGTGAAAATTATTCTCATTGACTATGCGGGGATAATCCGGACTCAACCTGGGATCATCACCATAAAAATCGGTGATAGCATCACTCATATAACGGAGCAGTTCCTCCTCAACGTTCTCGTGCACCAGAACATAATCGGGAGATATGCAGGTTTGCCCTGCATTTAAAAACTTGGCCCATACAATCCGGCGCGCTGCCACTCTGAGATTAACATTCTCCTCAACGATACAGGGACATTTTCCGCCAAGCTCGAGAGTTAATGGTGTCAGATGTTTTGCTGCTGCATGCATGACCTCACGGCCGATCGATTGGCTTCCGGTAAAAAAAAGATAGTCAAAATGCTCTTCCAGGAGTGATTTGGTTGCATCCACACCTCCCTCAAACACACACATCGTGTTTCGGTCAAGATAGTGACATATCCCTTCGGCAATTATTTTCGAAGTGTGTTGTGCATGTTCAGAGGGTTTGACGACTGCACAGTTGCCTGCAGCGATTGCGCTGATAAGGGGTGCAAGACAAAGGTTCAGGGGGTAGTTCCACGCGCCTATTATGAGCACAACACCATAAGGTTCAGAAATGTAAAAGCCTTTTCCAGGCTGGTAGATCAATGGAATGGAAACCCGATGTGGTTTCATCCATGATTTAAGATGTTTCAGCACGAAACGGATCTCTCCTCGAAGATATCCTGTTTCAGTTAAAAAAGTCTCTGCCGGAGACTTCCTGAAATCATCATGCAATGCCTGAGCAATATCCTGCTCTCGCTCGATGAGAAATGCTTCAAGTGCAACCAGTTGCGAACGCCTCCATGAAAAATCGCGAGTTATTCCTCGCTCAAACGTCTTCCGCAAGTCCGCCAACTCAGGAAAGTCCTGATCTTTCTGCATAAGAGGATGTGATGAAATATCCGGAATGATTACCTCCTGCAATGTAACGAAAAACCTCGTCCAGCTGAACAGCCTGCCTTTCAGCACCTGCTTTTTGCCAGACATGATCTGTTCAGTACATTACCCCATAATAAAACCTTTTTAAACCTTATCCCCCGACAAATGGAATGGGTCATGCAGCCGGAAACCTGGATCGCACTTGCAACGTTAACGGCGCTTGAAATTGTTCTCGGCATCGACAACATTATTTTTCTTTCGATTATTGTAGGACGGCTCCCAAAAAAACAGCAACAGAAGGGACGGATTATCGGTTTGGGACTTGCCATGATGACCAGAATCGCTCTCTTACTTTCGATAACCTGGGTGATGGGGCTGACAATGACTCTATTGACGGTGCTGAATCACCATATTTCAGGACGTGATCTGATCCTGATTTCAGGGGGACTTTTTTTGATTGCAAAAAGCACTCAGGAAATTCATCAGAGTCTTGAAGGAACAGAACAGACAATAAAAAGCGTTTCAGCCGGCAGTTTTGCCTTAACCATGCTGCAGATTGCCGTTCTCGATATCGTTTTTTCCCTTGACTCAGTCATCACAGCTGTCGGACTTGCAAAAAAAGTGGAAGTAATGATCATCGCCATTATGATTGCGATCGGCATCATGATGCTTGCCGCCAAAACCATCAGTGATTTTGTTGAGAAGCACCCGACCATAAAAATGCTTGCCTTGAGTTTTCTTATTCTGGTCGGGGTCACCCTGCTTGCCGAAAGTGCCGGCTATGAAATCCCAAGGGGGTACATCTATTTTGCCATGGCATTTTCTGTATCTGTTGAAGTGCTGAATATCCGTCTCCGTGCAAAAACAGGTAACCCGCTGCATCTTCATAACCCGCTGCCTGTTGACGAAGACAGCGTCTGAACCACTGCAAAATGATCAGTGTGTTGCATCGTTTTTGTACATTTAATGCTTGGTTAAGTCAACCTGAAATCACATCCATATAAGAAACACTGGTTATGACACTACCTTCAAAGCTTACCCCTGAAGAACTCTACAGAACCTGTAACCCGCTTGATTTCGGCTTCAATACTACAGCAGACCTTGACTGCCCCGTTAAAGCAACCGGCCAGAAAAGGGCGTTCGATGCCATAACTTTCAGTATGGGAATAAAACATGATGGATTCAACCTTTTTGCCCTCGGGCCAAACGGTACCGGAAAACAGACCGCTATCATGCACTTTCTTGGTACAACCGCCCCTGAGGCAGAAGTCCCTTCCGACTGGTGCTATGTCAATAACTTTCAAAAACCACGTCACCCAAAGGCATTAAAGCTCCCCGCAGGAAAAGCAGGATCACTTGCGCGTGATATGGAGCACCTTGTTGAAGCACTGTTTACCGTTATACCTGCAGCATTCAGCAGCGAAGAGTACCAGGCCCAGGAAAAAAATATCCACGAAAAATTTCAGGAACAACAGGCCGATGCGATAGGTGAATTGGAAAAAAAAGGTGCTGAAGAGCACATCGCGCTCATAAGAACACCAGCCGGGTTTGCCTTTGCTCCGGAAAAAGAGGGTGAAGTCCTCAAGCCGGAAGAGTTCATGATGCTGAAAAAAGAAGAACGGGACTCAATTGAAGAGAAAATCATCGCTCTGAAAACAGCGATGCAGTCTATTATGGCCCAAATACCCAAATGGCAAAGAGAAACCCTTGAAAAAATCAAGGATCTGAACCGTAACATAGCCAGTTTTACTGTAAAACCTTTGATTGCCGAAATCAGAAACAGCTATGAAGCAATTCAAGAAGTCACCGGATACCTTGAAACATTAGAAGCTGACATTATAGAAAACTTCGACCAGTTCCTTGAAAAAGAAGCTGATCCAAGAGAATCGCTCATGGGAGTCTATTCCGGCAAATTCTCACAGAAAAGGGCATCGTTTATCCGTTACCAGATCAACGTCATTGTCGACAACAGCATTACTGAGGGCGCTCCTGTTGTCTACGAAGATAAACCCGCATGCCAGAATCTTGTGGGTGACATTGAACACATCTCCCACATGGGGACACTCGTCACAGATTTCACCCTGATTAAGCAGGGTGCACTGCACCGAGCAAACGGAGGATATCTGCTCATTGACGCCAGAAGACTGCTGTTCGAGCCATTTGCCTACGAAGCGCTGAAAAAAGCATTGAGAACCAGGCAAATCCGCATTGAATCACTTGCCCAACTCTACAGCCTTGTCAGCACGGTATCGCTTGAACCCGAACCGATTCCGCTCGACATCAAGGTTATTCTGCTCGGAGAACGCAGTCTTTACAATATCCTTAGTGTCTATGACCCTGACTTCAGCGAGCTATTCAAGGTTGCCGCAGATTTTGAAGACGAACTCCCAGGCGACATTGACGGAAAACTTGCCTATGCAAGTATTATCAGCTCAATCGTTCATAAAGACAAGCTGCATCATTTTGACAGAACTGCAGTAGCAAGAATTGTTGAACATGGAAGCCGGCTTGCAGAAGATTCATCAAAACTGAGTGCACACATTCAAAGTATCTGCGATCTCGTTCATGAATCCGATTACTATGCAGCATCAGCAAAAAAAACATTTGTGCAGGCCGAAGATGTGCAGAAAGCCATTGATGCTAAAATCTTCCGTTCATCAAGAATCAGGGAAAAAATCAGGGAAGCGACCCTGAAAGACTCCATCCTCATTGAGACTGACTCGGAAAAAATTGGTCAGATCAATGGCCTTGCCATCTACTCCCCCGGCGGACAGAGCTTTGGACATCCCGGCAGAATAACGGCAAGAGTGAGACTTGGAAAAGGAGAAGTAATTGACATTGAGCGCGAAGTTGAAATGGGCGGACCGATCCACTCAAAAGGGGTCATGATTCTCTCTGGATTTCTTGGCGCCCGATTTGCCATTGATCAGCCACTTTCGCTCTCAGCCTCGCTGGTATTCGAACAGTCTTACAGCGGTGTAGAAGGAGACAGTGCCTCTTCCGCTGAATTGTACGCACTGCTCTCGGCCATCTCAGGCGCCCCTATCCGGCAGTACTTTGCCGTGACCGGTTCGGTAAACCAGTTTGGACAGGTCCAGGCAATAGGAGGGGTCAACGAAAAAATCGAGGGCTTTTTTGATCTTTGCAAAGCAAGAGAATTGACCGGAAAACAAGGTGTTCTCATACCCGTTTCTAATGTTCACAATCTCATGCTCCGCAACGACGTTGTTGAAGCTGTCAGACAGGGACTTTTCTCTATCATCCCTGTATCAGATGTTGATGAAGGCATTGAAATTCTGACCGGCATACCAGCTGGGGAATTGGATACAACAGGGAAATACCCTCCCGACACTATCAACGGCATGGCGGTTGCCCGACTGAACGAAATGGCTGAAAAACTGAAAAAATTCACTTCATCTTCGGATGATGACAATCAATAACCGGGCATCAGAAACATATAAATGAGTTTTGTTATGCCGGAACGACACAAAAGCACTCTTATACGTCATATAGCTGTCGCTCTCGACTGTTCTCCACACAGTATTGCATCTCTTGGAGCTGCAGCAGAACTTGCCCGGCTGTTGAATGCTGAGCTTACCGGTATTTATGTTGAAGACATCAATGTTATCCGGATGGCGGATCTTCCTTTTTGCCATGAAATCCACATGTACACTTCGGAATCTGAAACGTTTGATGCTTCTACCCTTGAGCGCTCTCTTAAAGTACAGGCAAAAGCTGCAAGGGAATCTTTGCTGCGTATTGCAGAAAATTTGATGATCAGACAGTCGTTCAGGGTATCGCGGGGAGTTGTGCCGGAAGAGGTCATTGCTGCAGCTGGTGATGCGGATCTTCTTGTTCTCGGTCGAAGCGGGAGATCCCCTACCTGCCGCAAAGGACTCGGTTCAACAGCAAGAAAAGCTCTTGAAGAGGGTAAAAGACCCATACTTTTTATTCGTCCGGGATTCTCGGCAAAAGAGTGGCCGGTGTTAGTACTCTATGATGGGTCGGAGGGTTCCCGGCAGGCTCTCGCTGCTGCTCTCAACATTATAACCCCCGATATTACCCTCAATGTGCTGATTCTTGGTGAAACCCATGAAGAGAGTGTAGAGATGGAGCGAGCGCTTTCAGAAATAATAGCGTTGCTGGGAAGTACTGTTGAGTACCACCACCTCCCTCTGACCAGTGGAAAAACACTTATGCGCTACATCCGGATGGTGGATTCGGGCCTGCTCGTGCTGAGTGATCGGATGAAGATTTCCAGGGAGGAGGTGCACGAGCTGATCAACGAGATAGACTACCCGGTACTGCTGGTATAAAGCTGCCGCGCCTTCCCCATGACTTCAGCGTTGAAACTTAGATCATTATATTATAACAATATAGAAATTACAAAAAGCGCAAAAGGAACAATGGTGGAACAAATTTTGCCGACAAAGTGCGTCGGGTAGTTCACTTCAAAGCCGGTTTTAGATGCGGAATTGTATTCCATCCTTTACGAAATATATTTTGTCCATTAAGAAAAAAATAGATATCCTTTAAGAAATAAAGTTTCTTAAAGGATAAGCAATGAATAATAAAGAAAGGGGCGAGGAAATACGGCGCCAAATCGTCAGTGATGTCAAGCAGCATTCTGCTGATATTTCAAAGCATATTGCCAGAATATTCTCTATAACCCCTCAGGCAGTATATAGCCATATGCAGCGCCTTGAAAAAGAAGGGCGATTAACATCCACAGGCAGTGGAAAAGGGAAAAAATATTATTTAGGAGACTTAAGGGAGCATAAGTCGCACTTTATCCTCACAGATGACTTAACTGAAGATGGTGTTTGGAGGAATGAATATTCATTTGTATTCGAAGATTTGCCTGAACATATTATCGATATATGTCACTACGGTTTTACCGAAATGGTAAATAACGTACTTGATCATTCTGGCGGAAAACATGTTTCTATCTCTGCTGTAAGAGATAATGAAAAAATTATTATCTCCGTGATTGACGATGGGGAGGGCATTTTCAAGAAGATCAGGCGGTTGTGTAATCTGGATGATGAGCGTCAGGCACTCTTTGAGCTATCGAAAGGGAAATTGACTACAGATCCGGATAATCATACAGGGGAAGGAATATTCTTTACTTCAAGAGTATTTGATGAGTTTGAAATTGATTCAAAAGGCGTGAGGTTTCGTCATGATGATCAGTTTGAATTTGATGTTATTCTGGAGTCCGAATTTTCTGAAAACGAAGCTGGTACTGCGGTATATATGCTTCTTAAGAGAGATTCTTCGCGTGAAATCCAGACGGTTTTTGATGATTATGCTGGGCCGGATGAATTTCAGTTTAACAAAACAGTTATTCCTGTTCGGTTAGCGCAATACGAAAATGAGAAACTTGTATCTCGATCTCAGGCAAAAAGGTTGTTGGCTCGTATAGAGAGGTTCAAACATGTAATTTTTGACTTTGCTGGGGTGTCGGCTATAGGCCAGGCATTTGCCGATGAAATATTTCGCGTTTATGCCAAAAATCATCCTGACATTGTGTTGGCGCCAGTAAAAATGGAGCCAAATGTAGCGAAGATGGTTAATCGGGCTGGCAGCGGTTAGTATCATTGCACCGTTTTTTAACCTTTACTTGGAAATCCATTCATGGGGCTTTATAGATTTACCCAATTTTCACTCTGTAAGGCAGGTACTTGGACAAACTCTTTAACTGGTTTTGTAGAGGTTCAGAAATCACCCCAACATACATAGTGCGGAGGTGAGGTTTTGATAATCAATTTTCTTAATACATCCTATTTGAATCAATAGAGGTGCCCTTATAAAATATCAATGGGGACAAAAATTATAACACCATGCGTTCCATAAGAATGGCTGCTGATACAGAGGCATTCAAAGATTCAACACCGGGCTTTCTGCCGCTATGGGGAATCCTGACGAGGCGGTCGGTAAGCGCTTTAACCGGTTCACTGACTCCATTAGCCTCGTTGCCGACCACAAGCACCTGCTTTTCTGGCCAGGAGGTGAACTCTCTGAAATCTTTTCCATCAAGCGACGCAGAAACAATGGAATAACCAAGCTTCTGAAGTCGCAGGAGCTCAAGGTCAAGGCGTTCAACACCGGAATGACGGATACCATAAATGCTCCCTGCACATGAGCGGACTGCTTTGGAGTTGTACCTGTCGGCAGAGCCGGAAGTGCAGATCATTGCTTCAGCTCCAAACCACACGGCACTTCTTAGTATAGTACCAACATTACCCGGATCCTGAACATCATCAAGCGCAACAATGAATGATTTCGAAGGCTTGCCGCCATCTGCGGCAGCGACCGCTTGAGCCGGACTCAGCTGGCGGAAAACTCCAAAAATTCCTTGAGTTGTAGTAGTACCTGAAAGCTGAGAACACTCCCTCTCATTGATGGAAAAAACCTTCCCCTTATGAGTTTGGACAAAAGGTTTCCCATCCGGCTCTCCCTCCCTTATCAGTATCGCTACAAGCATCTCCTCATCAGGAATGTTCAGAGAGAGCTCCCTGACCGTCCGAAGACCTTCGGCAAGAAAAAGCCCTTCAGAATCCCTGAATTTTTTCTGATGCAGTCTCACAAAGTACTTCAACCTGGCCTTGCTTAACGCGGGTATCTCAAGCCGCGTCATGTACGCTCTCCCGGTTTATTGAGCTTGGAAAACACCGCTTTCGGATCATGAGAAAAATCCGTCGGCATAGGAACGGTTCCCTTGGAAAGCGCAGCACTGTCAAGCTCTACCGAAAACCCTTTGTCCGCACTCTCCGACTCCTCATCTGATACATTCATACAACGCCGGATATAGTCATCGAAACTCGCCTTATCCATTGAATGGCCCTCAATAATAGATTGCTCTACCCTGTTGCATTCGGCTGCATTTAGTTCACCATTCGTCATGAGCGTGATTTTAAGCATCACCTCTTCCCGGGAAATCTCACCAAATCCAACTTGTTTCACAAACCGCTCAAAAGAGGCATCATCAATTTTTTCAATCATCTGCAGCAGCTCCCCAAGGCCACCATACATTTCGGCATGAACCCTGATGGCATCTTCAATTGATTCCCTGACTGGCAATACCGGCTCTTCACTGCCGGCACGATGCTTATCCTTTCCTCCAAGAAACTCCTCATCAACACTATACTCCTTGAGGCGATCCTGCATAATACCGGAACTCTTCTCTTTTGCGCGCCGCATCGAAACCGAGTCAATATCATTGCGTTCAGCAAGAAGAAGCCGTAAGACAAAAAGAATGCCTGTCAAAGCCGCGACAACAATAAAGCAGAGCAGAATCAGCTCAAGCTTAAGACCAAACAGAGCCACAACCAGCACTTCCGCAGCAATAAGTCCACAAAAAAGAACCAGCAGAATTTTCAAAAAAAAACGTTCATTCATAGTATCGGTCTCTTATTTTATGCCATTGTGAGCTACGCAATCGGAGCAATAACAGGAACTGGATAACGATGTCGCGTATCGTTGAGAGATCAGCCGATCACCCCTTTGACAATTCACCGAATTTAAGTGTTCTATTGCAAATAATAGCAGAGGGATTTTCCCCCGGAACTAAAACGCCCCTCATCCAATTGCAGGGAATTCGTCATGTGAGCGCAGTTGTGTCGTTGACTATCCGTTCAATTTGATTGACCATATAAAAGGGAATATTGATGAGCCTGAACGGTTTTTGCTGCATGTTCACTTTTGCAGTCAGTTTCTGAGCCGGAGTGTACAACACGATAAAACAATCGGGTTTCAAGAAAACGTTCAAGAGCATCGTTTAACTGGCGATTATTGCCACTGGTGTTGAGCGCAATTTCATTGGCCTGTTTATTTGAGAACTGCTGCCCGACCTGACTGATAATACCGTTGAAAAATGCGTTGAGTTTCAGTGTTGTTTGTGAACCTGTATACTTTGAAAAGTCATCTTTGTAGGCCTGAAGAAGCTCGGTTTGATATTTTATTATGTCAGAATGATTACAATGAGTTTCGATTGCAGTCTGAATGCAATAGGGCGTTCCGCCGGTCAGGGTGTAGCGCCTCACCTGATCCAGTAGAGATCCGGTTAAAATAACGGCAAGACCTGGCATATCCTCCCAAAAGTATCGCAAACAAGAATAAGCAGAAGGTGTTGCCTGTGCTTCATCCAGAAAAAGGACTGCTGTGCTCTCACGGCTGAAGGTTTTCCCTGAGATAAGGGAAAAATTAAAAAGCAACTCATCAAGTTTATAATTCCTGAACAGGGGTTTAAACCCTATATGACGCTCAAGATTAATTTCAATAATCTCAACAGAGAGTTTTTCGGCAGCAAGCCGGACAGCAGTATTTTTACCAACCTGCCGGGCACCGCGTATAACCAGCGGCTTACGCTGGTTCCTGTTGTACCAGGATGTTATCTCTTCTACAGCACGTCGATTAAACATTCTCACCATCTCCCGGATCGGCTTGTTTATTTATTATCTCTTATAATCTGCCACTATTATTCATTCTTTGTGAAAAGATGTACCATCTTAATGCAAAAACGAAATACAAATGGCTGATTAGAGAGCTAATGATACCATTCGGGCTAAGCAGCACAAACAATTGAGTTACGTGAACAAACTCGCCAAAAGAGAATACGAGAATTTCTGATAAATTATTCAGTGATACCTGAATGCTAATCTACTTGTTATGCCGGAAAGCTTTGTTGAACTGATTGCACCTGCCGGTGATATGACCTGTTTGCAAGCCGCACTGAAGGCCGGAGCAGATGCCGTCTACTTTGGAGCTGAAGGTTATAACATGCGCGCTGGAAGCAGCAACTTCATCATTGCGGACTTCCCAGCCCTTAAAGCGCTCTGCACCCAGTTCAACGCCAAAAGTTACCTTGCACTGAACACCATAGTCTATGACGGTGAATTGAAGAAGATGACTCAAACCGTTGCAGCAGCCAGGAAAGCAGGGTTCGATGCCGTGATATGCTCGGATATGGCGGTTATTGAAACCTGCCGAAAAGCCGATATGCCATTTCATATTTCTACACAGGCTTCTGTCAGCAACTACAGTTCAGTAAAGTTCTATGCCGGTCTTGGAGCAAAAATGATTGTGCTGGCCCGGGAGCTCTCCCTCGAACAGGTTCGACATATTACCGGAAAGATAACAGCTGAGGGGCTTGACGTGCGCATTGAATGCTTTGTTCACGGGGCAATGTGCGTTGCTGTTTCAGGGCGATGCTTCATGTCGCAGGAGGTTTTCGGACGTTCGGCAAACCGCGGGCAATGCGTTCAGCCCTGTCGCAGGCAGTATATCATTACCGATCCTGAGGAAAACGAGGAGCTTGAGATTGGTACTGATTATGTGATGAGTCCGAAAGACCTCTGCACTATTGAATTTATTGACGTTCTCATCGACGCGGGAATCAGTGGCTTCAAGATTGAAGGAAGAAGCCGCAGCCCTGAATATGTCAATACCGTCACGGCGGTTTATCGCAAAGCAATCGACTTCTGTAATGGGCATCGTAACGATCCGGAATTCCGGACTCAGTACAACAAACTGACCCATACATTAAAAAAAGAGCTTGTTCTTGTGTATAACCGCGGATTTTCTGAAGGGTTTTATTTCGGAAAACCTCTTGAGGCATGGACAAGGGAGTATGGCTCACTGGCAGAAGAAAAGAAAATCTTTATCGGAGATGTAAAGAAATATTACCCGAAAGCAGGGGTGGCAGAAATCTTCATCTGTGCACGAGGTCTCAAGAGCGGCGACAAGCTTTCCATTCTGGGTGATAAAACAGGAGTTGTAACTGTAATGGCCGAAAATTTCTATACAAACGATCTGCCTGCTGCGGCCGCGGTAAAAGGTGACAACGTAACCATCAAGTGTACAAAGGTCAGAAAAAATGACAAGGTTTACGTTCTTGAAAAAAGGATTTAAAAAAATAAATGGTAAAACAAACTATCGGAGTTTTGTTCATACAAAAAAGGATTGCTTACCTTTAATGAAGGGGCATTAAACCTTGTTGCTCAACTTTTTCTTCAGAACCAAAGGGAAAGGAGTAGGGCTCTATGATATATAAAGTCATGGCAAAATCTGAGTTCAAACGTTTTACTGACGCCCTGCTACGGGATAATACCTCTTTCGGGCCTAGGCAGGTTGACTCTGACAGCCGGGGAAACGCTGTATACCAGTTTCTGCCGGTAACGTCATCTGACGATGTTGCTTATGACTATACCTCGACAGCATCGTCAGCGAAACACTTTTTTCTTCCATTCCGGGAAGAGTTGTCGCGCTTTGTCTTTCGTGACCAAGAGTGGGATCAGCAGATAACCTACGAAGCAAATCCAATTGTTCTTATAGGTCTGAGACCATGTGATATCAGCGCACTGAACATTCTTGACGATGTTCTGCTCAATGGGCACTTTCCCTCCCCATATTATCTCGCAAAACGCAAGAACACCTTTGTGATCGGCATGGACCACTTGCCTCTCGCTGACTGCTTCTGCAAGTCCATGAACCATCATACCATTTCGACCGGTTTCAATGTCTTCTGTTCTGATATTGGAGAAGATTACTACGTCTCCATAAACTCATCAAAAGCCTTCAATTTTCTAAAGGAGTTTAATACCCGCGACCCTCGTGACGATGACAACTGCCGACTTGTTGAACGTCGTAAAATTATTTCAGACAGTTTTCTCTCTGAAGTCGATGTCACTGCGCTTCCGAGCATTCTCGATATTGAATTTGACTCGCCCGTCTGGGAAAAATGGGGAAACAAATGCCTTAACTGCGGTACCTGCGCTATGGTTTGCCCAACATGCTACTGTTACTCAGTCGAGGAGTCGTTTGAAACTAATCTGAAAAGCGCTGTCCGTCATAAAAGACTTTACTCCTGCAACCTTGTTGACTTTGCTGAAGTTGCAGGGGGGCACAATTTCCGTCCAAAAAACGGCGATCGGCTCAAATACCGCTATTACCATCAACACAGGGGATTTGCCGAAAATGCCAATCAGCAGATCTGTGTGGGCTGCAACCGGTGCGGAAGGGCGTGTCTTGCCGGAATAAATCCGAAAGATGTCATTAACGACCTCAGAATGGAGAAGGAATCATGCCTGACAAACATTTCGTCATCCCCCGGCAGGATATAAACCGGGAAGATTTTACCTCTTCAATTCCAGATTTCAATCGCCGTTCTGAGTTCCTGAAAACGGACATGGGATATAAATGCATCATCACCAATATCGTCCGCCTCACTGAACAGGAAAAACTTTTCAAGCTCCGTATTATCGATACTCTTGAACGGAATATTTTCAGGTTCAAGCCCGGCCAGTTTCTTATGCTTGAACTGCCCGGCTACGGAGATGTACCGATTTCGATTTCAAGTTCGAACAGCAACCATGAGTATATTGAACTCTGCATCCGCAAAGCAGGCCATGTGACCTCCGCCTTATTCAATCTTGCTGAGGGAGCGCATGTCGCCATCAGAGGCCCTTTCGGATCGGCATTTCCCATGGATGAAATGTCTGGACACAATGTCCTTCTTATTGCCGGAGGACTTGGCTTTGCACCACTGCGCGCCCCGCTTTTCTGGATTAACGAGCACAGGGAGAGGTTCCTCAATGTTAATGTGCTGTACGGCGTAAAAGAGCCATCACAGCTCCTTTTTACCTATCAATTCGACGAATGGGAAAAGATCAGCCATATAGTCTTGCATACCATTGTAGAGCACGCTGACGCTGGATGGAAAGGGCATCACGGCATGATCACTGATCTCTTCAAGGATATTACCATTGATCCGGAAACTACCTATGCTGTTGTCTGCGGCCCACCGGTGATGTTCAAGGTTGTCTGCAGCTACCTTGACAAGCTCGGTATTCCAATGAACCGCATGTTCGTCTCTCTGGAAAGAAGGATGCACTGCGGTATGGGCAAATGCTGCCGCTGCATGGTCGGGTCAACCTTTACCTGTGTTGACGGCCCGGTGTTCGATTACTGGTCGGTCATGAATCTCAAAGAAGCCATATAGAACTACAGGTATGAAGCACCTCGGATATACTTTTGAAAAGCTGAAAATCGCGTCTTTCGACTTTACCTGCTGCGAAGGGTGTCAACTGCAGCTTGCTAACAGGGAATCAACGCTCACAGACTTTCTTGAGCTGCTTGATATCAGAAATTTCAGGGAGCTCTCCAGCGAACAACACGACGATTACGATATTGCACTTATAGAAGGAAGTATCAGCCGGCAGGATGAGATCGAACGGCTTCAGGCAATAAGGCGCCAGGCAAAAACTCTTGTTGCATTCGGAACCTGCGCATGTTTCGGAGGAGTCAACAGCATGAAAAAAAAGTTCCCTCTCAAGGAATCGATAGCAGAAGTTTATCCGGGAATGCCTGTACAAACCATGCTTGTGAAGAAGATCTGCGAAGTTGTCAAGGTGGATTTCTCCATACCAGGATGCCCTGTAAACAAAGAAGAGGTAGAGCGTATCATGGTATGTCTGGCAACCGGCTCTCATGTGACATTACCGAAACATCCTGTATGTGTTGAATGCAAGGCACAGCTCAACACATGCATGTTCGAGCTTGGCGAAATCTGTCTTGGCCCTATCACCCGGGCGGGATGCAATGCGGTATGCACAACAGGAAAAACTTCCTGTCTCGGGTGCCGAGGCCCGTCAGAAGAAATCAACATGCCGGCCTTTGTGAAACTGGTCAAGGACAGAGAGCTCAGCCTCGATGAACTGCAGGAAAAAATTGCTTTTTATAATGCTTTTGATGGATTCAACAGTCATGAAACGTGACTATACTCTTGATATCCGGCACCTGACAAGGGTGGAAGGGCACGCCAACATTTCAATATCCGTTAAGGACGGAAAGCTTGTCGATGCTCGATGGGCTGTTGTTGAAACACCGAGATTTTTTGAAGTGATGGTAAAAGGCATGAGTGCAGAGAGAGTTCCCTTTCTAACATCAAGAATCTGCGGAATCTGCTCAATCAGCCACGCCCTTGCCAGTATCAGAGCACTTGAACGGGCGATGAAGATTGCCCCCCCTTATGCCGCAGAAAAAATAAGGCTGCTGGCCATGCACGGTGAAACCCTTCAAAGCCATGCACTTCATCTCTTTTTTCTTGTGGCCCCGGATTTTGCCGGTACGGCAAGTATTCTGCCAGTCATTAACTCAAACCCCGATGTTATCAAGGCGGGACTGCAGCTCAAGGAACTTGGCAATGAGATCAGCACCATCACAACTGGACGCTGCACCCACCCTGTCAGTCTTGTGGTCGGAGGAGTCAGTAAGGCACCCGAAAAAAAGCAGCTTTTAAAACTCCTCGAAATGATCAGGGAAAGGAAACCCGCAATTGAGACTACGTGCTGTTTTTTCCGGACATTTGCCATTCCTGATTTTAAACGCGAAACAGAATTTGTCTCTCTCTTTAATGGATCAAGCTATCCATCCATCGGCGGACGTCTCGTCTCAACAGACGGCGTTAACCGTGATGAAAATGAGTATCTCTCAATGACTAACGAGTACACCAGGGATTATTCTACTTCGAAATACACCAGTCTCAGCCGCGCATCATCGGTTGCCGGTGCATTGGCACGATTCAACAACAACTATCAGCTGCTTCATCCGAAAGCGAAAGAGGCCGCTGCAGACTTCGGCCTCGAACCGGTCTGTCACAACCCGTTCATGAACAACATTGCGCAGCTTATTGAGTGTGTCCATATTCTGGAGGATGCCGAAGAGCTGATAAACACCCTGCTTGGCATGGAGCTCGGCGAGATAAAAACCCCCTTCTCCCCGAAAGCCGGTTCAGCAACCGGAGCAGTTGAAGCACCGCGAGGAATTCTGTATCACCATCTGGAAACCAATAGTGAGGGAAAAATAGTTCATGCTGACTGTATCATCCCGACAACACAGAATAATGCCAGCATCCATGACGATCTGCGGCTCCTCGCTGAACAGGCCTTAAAGGAAGGAAAAAACGACAGGGAAATTGAAAAGCTCTGCGAAATGGTGGTACGCTCCTACGACCCATGTATTTCATGCTCGGTGCACTGAAGAACACGGAATAAATGCAGAAAGCAGGAAAACATGAGAGCTTTCCTGCCTCTCAACTCAGAGAATCTCGACAAGCTCGATTTCGAACGTCAGATCCTGGCCGGCAAGTGGATGATTGGCATCAAGCGTCACCGCTGTATCACTCATATCGACAACCATGACAATTGCCTGCTGGTCGTCAGCAAGCCCAACCTGCAGCTGTTGACCGATTTCAAGTTCCATATCAGCAGGAAATCGCTCCCTGTCAACATCGGTTACCAACTCTGCGCTATGAATACCATAAGCCTCTTCCGCTGGAATAACGGAAACCTTGATTTCTCCAAGAACCATATCAAGTACCGCAACATCAAATCCCGGTATAACCTGCCCGTCCCCAACAGTAAACTCCAATGGCTCACGGTCTGCCGATGTATCGAATACTGTGCCATCGTCAAGTGTTCCGGTATAATGAACTTTTACTGTATCCCCTTTTTTAGCTTTAGCCATACTTGCCTCCTTTTTTCACTGATCAAAATATTACCTGCAAACACCCTGATCCCTGCCAATTCGCACCATTAACAGAGCCATGAAACGATCAGAATAAGCAGCGAAGCTATGCAAAAAACAAGAAAAAACACATTTTTTTATACTTTATCGGCTACTCTGATCTGTTCCATTTCCATGGTGACTTTCGGCAGCCAGGCAGGATAATTGTGCCTGATGAACTTGATCAGCTGTTCGCGCACAAAACAACGCAATTCCCAGAGTTCGGAAGAGTTCGCCGCACTGACAAGCGCCCGCATTTCTATCGACTTTTCAGTAGTATTGGTCACTTGCATTTTAACAACCCTCTTGTCCCAGAGCGGTGTGGAAGAGACAATCCGCTCAAGCTCCTGGCGGAGCGTTTCGGGTTGAACAGTATAATCCATGTAGAAGAATACTGTACCAAGAAGTTGTGAAGAGGTACGAGTCCAATTCTGAAAAGGGCGGTCAATAAACCAGGTAATAGGCACAATCAGGCGACGCTGATCCCAAAGTTGAACCACAACGTAGGTCAGAGAAATTTCCTCAATCCTTCCCCATTCATTTTCAACGACAACGACATCATCGATACTGATCGGCTGAGTGATGGCAATCTGGATACCCGCTATCAGGGTTGTTAGGCTTTTCTGGGCAGCAAAACCAAGTATTACACCGGCAATACCTGCCGAGGCAAGAATGCTTAAGCCGACCTGACGAACTGCATCAAAGCTCATCAGTACGGCTGCAATAGCCATAAGCACCAGAATCATGTTCAGAATCTTTCGGGCAAGACTGACATGTGTGGCAATTTTCCTGGCTTCCTCGTTTTCCCTGACCTTCGCAGAATAGTGCTGCAGAATAAACTGCTCAAACAAGAGGAACAGGCGCATCACAAACCACACTATCCCAATTATGGTAATAATGAGGAGTGTGTGTTTAAGAAAATCCCTTGCAGCCGGAATAACCGGCATATAATGAAGCAGGAGGGAGAGAGCAATAACGGACACAAGCAGTCTGAACGGCCAGACCATAAGCTCATAGGCAACACTTGTCTCCTTTATCAAAGAGCGAATAGCTTTTACAACTATCTTGAACAGCGAATTTGTCCCCAGATAAAAAAGAATGGTAGACAAAACAATGAGAGCAGGTATCAAGTAAGTCCGCTGAGGGAAATCCCAAAATTTCAGGATAGTATCCATTCAATACAGCTTTATGATTTACTATCTTCGAAGCCGGTCAAATTCACTTCGGGAGCGGCTGACGCAATCCTCAATAGCCATACCTCCAAAATAGTTACCGGTCAGCAGCAGATTCTTTTCCTTCTTCAACAACGAATCGGTTTTTTCCAGCCACTGATGATGCCCCAGTTGCAGCGAAGGTACAGTATTGAGTTTAGAAACGGTATGCTCTATCTTCGACATGCCGATTCCAAGAACCTCGGTTATACGGCTTCGTTTCGTTTTGTCATCAAGACCAGGTTTGAAATGGAAAACAAAACCCCGATAGTTTTCGTCGGGCACCGTATCACGGGACACAACCGAAAAAAACACATCATTAGGTGAAATAAGTGCGGCAACCGGTTTCATCGAAATATTCTCCTTGTGAACAATGACTCCAAGTGAATCGACATCAGCCGCCTTAAGAAGCCCAAGCTGGTTTGCTATAACAGGGTTGGTTTCCTGTAGAAGTTTTGAGGAAATCATCGATGGAGTCGCCAAAACAAGGGTTTTTGCTGAATACTCTCCGCCATCTGCAGTTCTTATCTCATAAAAACCATCGACATACCGAACTGAACTCACATTCTGATTGGTAAAAACGTTCAGGCCGCTCCTTGCTGAAATTGCCCGAGCAACGCTCTGTAAGCCATTTTTGAAGGTATAGTTCTTCAGCACATCCTTCCTTTTCTCCCTGCTTTTAAACATCATATCAGCAGGAAAATCATCTGTCACCTGCGAAGGCACGGCATTGAAAAAATGACTGACCACATCACGATAGTTCCGTTCTCCAACAATTTTCGAATAATAGGACTTCACACTCAGCCCATCTTTCTTCAGCTTGAAAAGGTTCGGAACAGAAACCAGCAGTTCAAGAATATTGAGTTGAGAAACAATGGATTTGATTTCCCCATTCATAAACAGGGTGAAAGGTACCTTGGCCCGTGGAATGATTGTATCCTTAATACCGCATGTCTCGATAATCTCCAGGAGATTCTGATATGAGCTGTAACAGGTGTGTGCTCCCAGTTCCAACCAGAATTTTTTACCGTTTGCACTGTAGGAAGGAGATGCAAAGGAGCCGCCGATAGTATCGTTTTTTTCAAGTATTGTAGTTTTCATGCCCGCCTGCACACAATAAAAAGCAAGGCTGAGGCCGCTAATACCACCGCCGACAACAACAACATCGTTTTGCATCATAACATGAAAAAGATTTTCTGTAAGACGTTCAAAAAAACAAGACTTGGCACAGCACAAGAAAAAACCACAGTGTCAGGCAAAGTCAAAAACTTCTGGTGCAATTTAGCGAAATCAGGGAAGAACCCATCTGAAAAAAATCACAACCATACGCTCATTTGTGAATGGCTTTTTGGTCTTCCAGATAGTTCTGTGAATAACGCACATAGTTTTCCGGCGATTCCTCAATATTTCGTCGCTCATCTTCGGTAATCGGCCTCATGACCTTTGCAGGAACACCGGCAACCAGCATACCTGAAGGTACCGTAAAACCCTGCCTGACCAGTGAGCCTGCAGCAACAATGGAGTATGGCTCAACAACACAGTCATCAAGCAGTACCGCCCCCATACCAATCAACACATAATCCTTCACCGTGCAGGCATGCAGCACTGCCCCATGGCCGATAGTCACACAGTTTCCAATGTTGAGCGGACCGGTATCGTGCGTAACATGCAGCGTTGCATTATCCTGCACACTTGTTTTCGCCCCGATCCGGATAGGACAAACATCACCCCGGACAACCGCATTGAACCAGATACTCGAATAAGCGCCAATATGCACATCACCAATAACATATGTTCCGTCAGTCATAAAAACCGTTTCATGCAGCTGCGGCCATACCCCTTTGTAAGGCATCACTTTCCCCATACGATAAAATCTGTAAGTTTAAAAAAGTACAATGGCAAATCCTTTCTGTTTCAGTCCGTTTGTCAGTGTTCTGTGACACTTATCTCCTGAACATAAAAACATTTTTTTATAATGGCTGGATTCTTTAAATTAACAGTAGAATGTAGTTAATCTAAAACAAGTGGCCATGAGCAATATATCAGGTGTTTTTACAGGAGGCGCTGAAGCTTACGGAAGATTTGTCGAAGTTTTCATCGATGGACACTGGTGGGTTGTAGGGGATGCTCTTGAAAACATTGGGAAAACAACGAAGCGTTTACTGAATATCGCCTATCCTTTCCTGAATGGCGGCGGTGCATCGTCAGGGTTGAGAGGTTCTTCTCCTGAGGTTTCAGGTTATGCCAAACCCTGTAAAGATATTGAAAAACGATTTAAAGATTAGGTTCAGCAATCGTTTCATCTGCCTTGACATGGGTAAGAATGTATAATAAAAGACGAGGTACAAAACCCTCGTTTTTTATTTCATTTTAATCTAATCGCCCCTCACAACACACCCTCTTTTGCCATACTATTTTTTCTATTGTACATTGTAAAAAGAGTTTACCTTCCGCCACAGTAAACATGAAGCTATAAAACCTTACCTTTTCAGCAACGGTATGAAAGCTACTCTGAGCTGCAGCAAATTAAAAAAAATCTATAACAAACGGGAAGTTGTCAAAAGTTCATCCATCGAGGTTAAGCAGGGTGAAATCGTAGGGCTTCTCGGACCGAACGGTGCTGGAAAAACTACAACGTTCTATATGATTGTTGGGCTTGTTCGTCCTAATGGTGGCGATGTATTTCTTGATTCGACAAACATCACCCGCTTTCCCATGTACAAGCGGGCACGCCTCGGTATTGGCTATCTCCCCCAGGAAGCTTCCGTGTTCCGCAACTTGACGGTGGAGGAAAACATCCTGAGTGTTCTCGAATTCACCTCCCTGTCAAAAGCTGAAAGGAAGGAAAAAACCAATATGTTGCTTGAGGACCTTAACATTGCAGCAATACGCAAAAGCATGGGATATGCACTTTCAGGCGGTGAACGCCGGCGTACGGAAATTGCAAGAGCCTTGTCGCTTAACCCTAAATTCATACTGCTCGACGAACCCTTTGCCGGAGTGGACCCCATTGCCGTTGAAGATATTCAGCAGATCGTTGAAGGGCTTGCCAAACGCGATATTGGTGTCCTTATTACCGACCATAACGTGCATGAAACCCTCTCCATCACGAACCATGCCTACCTGCTTTTTGATGGCAGCATCTTCATGCATGGCTGCCCTGAAGAAATAGCCTCCAACCCCGAGGTAAGAAAAATGTATCTCGGCGAAAAATTTACTCTTGACAGATATTAGCTCGTGGTCATATATCTTCTATATGAAACTTTATATCTGTCTTTCAGTGTTTTATATTCAGTGTTCTATATATTAAAGAAACTTAAGGTGATTTTTATCGTTACTTTATATAACATTCAAAGAACTGAATTGCCGAAGTCAATGCAACAATGAATATTCTTCTGATATACCCCGAATTCCCTGATACCTTCTGGAGTTTCAAGCACGCCCTTAAGTTTGTCAACAAGAAAGCATCCTTGCCACCGCTTGGCCTGTTAACAGTTGCATCGATGCTTCCTGAAAGCTGGGAAAGGAAATTAGTCGACCTCAATGTATCTTCTCTGACAGCAAGGGACATTGCATGGGCCGACATGGCTTTCATAAGTGCCATGGCTGTACAGCAGGAATCGGCAAGGAAGATCATCGACCTTTGCAACAAGGCCGGCCTGAAGGTGGTTGCCGGTGGACCACTCTTTACTTCAGAACCTGAAGCCTTCCCTACAGTCGATCATTTTGTACTGAACGAAGCCGAGCTTACCCTTCTGCCGTTTCTTGAAGATCTGCAGAACGGAACTCCAAAAAAAAACTACACATCAGAACTGTTTCCAGATATTTCCAGTACTCCTGCCCCGCAGTGGCATCTGCTGGACATAAACAAATATGTTGCCATGGCAGTGCAGTTTTCAAGAGGCTGTCCTTACCGTTGCGATTTCTGCAATGTAACTGCTCTTTTCGGCCATAAAATCCGCACAAAAAAAAGTGCCCAGATTATTGAAGAACTGAATGGAATAAAACAATTGGGATGGCGTGACAGCATCTTTTTTGTTGACGATAACTTTATTGCCCATAAAAGTTACCTGAAAAAAGAGCTTCTTCCACAACTGATCGAATGGCAAAAAAACAATAAATCAACCACAAAATTTTTTACCGAATGTTCGATCAACCTTGCCGATGATCCTGAACTCATGTCGCTGATGGTAAAAGCAGGCTTTTCCCAGGTTTTTATCGGTATTGAAACTCCGGATAACACAGCGCTTGAAGCCTGCGGAAAGGAGCACAATACCTCAAGAGACATGCTTGGAAACATCAAAAAAATCCAGCAGGCTGGAATGGAAGTTCAGGGAGGCTTTATTGTTGGTTTTGACAGCGACACTCCATCGATTTTCCAGAAGCAAATCGAATTTATTCAGAAAAGCGGTATCGTCACCGCCATGGTTGGTATCCTTCAGGCTCTTCCCGGCACAAGGTTATATGAGCGTATGCAAAAGGAGGGGCGGCTGCTGCATAACTCAAGCGGAGATAATGCCGACAGCAACACCAATATTATACCGAAAATGGATCTCGAAATTCTGCGTAAAGGGTATACCGACATGATGACGCAACTTTACGCTCCAAAACAGTACTATACAAGAATCAGAACACTCCTCCGTGAATACCGGACACCTGAATTGAAAGGAAGCTTCCGCATCAGCAACCTGCTTGCCTTTGCCCGTTCAACTCTGCTGCTCGGCGTTGTAGGCCGCGAACGTTTTCAGTATTGGAAAATGCTGATATGGACTTTTTTTAACCGTCAGAAGGCATTACCGCATGCAGTGACACTGGCAATCTATGGTCACCATTTCCGCAAAGTCTGTCGATTGCACCTCAAAGAAACGAGAAAAGCGACGGGGTAACTTTTTTTAATTAAACCGTCGGGATGTTTATTATAAGTGCTGAATTTCGACATTACCCCACTTTTCACGAAAATATTCGGCGACAAGCCGTCGGTGGCAATGTTCAGGCGTCACCTCACTACAGAGGAGACACCCGCCATCAATGATATTCTTATCGACTGTATCCTGAATGCATCGAGAAGTCATTAAGGATAAGAACTCTCTTTCGTATGTACCCCAGTCGCCTCCATTCTTCTTGTAAACATCAAGGATCTCTTTAGTTGGCGACAAGTCAGGAAGGTGAACATATTCGATATTATTGATGACACGGAGAAAAAACTGCAAGTCCTTCATCTTTGTAAATCCAGCCAGCTGAGAACTGTTGTTAAGCCGGACATCGATAAGTCGAATGAGATCAGGCTGCCGCAAGCGTATGAAAAATTGCTCAGCACTTGTCTTGGTAAAGCCGATAGTAAAAATCTTCATGGCACCGGGAACATTTCCTCTCCGGACATAGCATCATCCTTATAGGCAACACGTTCGCCTTGCACTACGTATGCCTGAGCCACAAAATCTTTTCTGGTATTAAACATGTCACCTTCCGGAAGTTTACAGAGAGCAAGAAGACGGGACTCCAAATCTGCATGGCTTTCCAATGAGCTGTCGGCCAGAAGATGACTTACCTGGATGCCTCTCTTGAAGAGCTGTCGCGCCACCAATAGCGCTCTATGACATTCGACCGGGTCTTTCTCAGAACACATAAGTGCAATGCGGTATCGCTTCATCCCTTGAATGACGCGATCGATTCCTTCCTGAAACAGTGGTTCTTCTGCCAGTCGAGAATACTGAACCCTGCCATGTTTGTAGCATGCTGGATTTTCACTCCGTGCCCCCAACTCTTTTCCGAGAAAACTATATGCTATATCAGCTGCTGCTAACGCAATTTTCAAGGGCTCAGATGAATATTGCTGCGCATATCGACTGTAGGGACGGGAGCGGACATCACAGAGTGCTGTGATATCATGCTGGCGCAATAACGCAATAAAAGCAGCGATTTCAAGGTTTGAATGACCGATAGTATAAATTTCATTCATCGCTAAAGCACCAGCTTAATAACCATACTGACAACAATCAACGGTACGACCGGATTTCATGATGGTAATCCGGAAATGTATATAATCCATTAACCTGGATCCAATAACCATTTGCTTTGCCATTGTCCCAAGGTTTGCTCAATCCTAAACGCAGGTAGATTTCAGACTGGGAGCAAATAAAAGCTTTCAAGGTCTTTAACCCATCATGCGACATATGGATACTTTCAGCAAAACCATAAAATCCAAGGTCAGTTATAGGTAGATATTTATAAGTGCGACCTGAATTATCAACAAAATTTAACTTTATTTTTGTTTGATTGTATCCACAGAAAATATCAATCTTATCGGGCTGTATTTTTATTGTAATTATCGACTTCTCTATGATATGATTTATAGGAATATGCTTTTGATTGTCCGCCAATTCAATCTGAAATCCATTTTCTACGGTATCAAATAATCCGGCATTCAATGCAAGCTTAAACTCTGAAGAGGTACAGGGCCCCAAACAGGATAGATTTTTGTAATACATGTCTTCCTGATGCGGACCTCCAAGATTTTCAACCGGAGTAAACTCACCGCTTATGATCGCACCGGGAGCAATGTTTAAGCTTTTACAAAATGCTGCATTAAAATATGGCATGGGTCGAATGCATTGGCCGGTTGTCAAATCAATTCCTGCAGTACAAACAATCTCTGGATTGGAGAACCGGGTAAAATCTGTAATAATAATTTTTTGCATACCAATTGAATTCATAGAGTTGACAAATAAACACATCATTATTACACTAATAATACAAATAAATACATTAACCTACAAAAAACTTAGCACAATACTTTTTCGACCCATCATTTTAAGCGCCTGGTTTGATGAGCATGGTTTGTTGTTTATCTTTTTTACAAAACGAACCCATTGCTTAGCAACCCCGGAGATTTCATGATAGCTGAACACTTGCTTTTTCAATCTGACGGCGGATTTATCCGTATCCCGATATGGGGACATATTCCCCTGAGCGGTCCGCTGAAAAAGATTCTTTCCCATCCTTCATTTCTGCGACTTAAGGGGATACGGCAGCTCTCTTTCTCGCAGCAGGTATATCCCGGTGCTACCCATACGCGGTTTGAGCATTCTATAGGGGTGTATCATCTGATGAAACTGATTCTGCAGAGGATGCTGACAAGCCCTCTGGCGCTCAGCCTGCAGGATGAAAGCTTTCAATTCAACGACCATAATTGCCGGGTACTCTTATCGGCCTGCCTCCTGCACGATATCGGGCACTTCCCCCATGCTCATATCATTGAGGAACAGATTCCTCTTTACGGAACTGAACCGGCATTTCTGCATCATGAAGAGCTTTCCCGCCACTTTATTTATGAGAAAAATCCAGGGGTTCCTGCAATAGCTGAAATTCTGCAGGAGAATTGGAAAGTATCGCCCGAATCGGTCATTAACCTCATCACTGGAAGTTCAGTGACCCGGTTTGGCAAACTTATCAGTGGCACGCTTGACCCGGATAAAATGGACTATCTTATGCGAGATGCACACCACTGCAACATTCCTTACGGAAGCATCGATATTGAACGGCTGATTGAATCATTTGTGCCCGATCCGCAGCGTGAACGGTTTGCCATAACAGAAAAAGGCATCGCGCCGCTTGAAAGCCTGCTCTTTGCAAAATACATGATGATGCGCAACGTCTACTGGCATCATACCACCAGGGCTCTCTCAGCTATGCTTCGCAGGCTTTTGGAGGATGTTGCCAGTGAAGAACTTCTTGCGCCTGACGCCATGCGTGAACTATTTTACGGCAATGCCGATGACAGGGTGCTCCACGAACTGAAAAGCCTGATGCCGGGAAACAAACATCCTCTTGGAGTCCTTCTTGAGGATATCCTCATGCGCAGGGTTTACAAGAGGGCAATTACCATGCAACCCTACATTGAAGATTCTTCTCAGGCTGATGAGCGCTGGTTCATCTATAATGCTGACAGCAAGATGCGTCGGGCAAAGGAAGTGGCGATCTGCGATTTTCTCAACACACGATACCATCTCGGGCTGCACGGTCACGAGGTACTGATTGACCCGCCCTCGAAAAAAGATATTTTTGATTATGCAGATCTGAAAGAGCTCAGGGTCTATCCTACCCGTTCCGAACACATTCATTACAATCTGCAGCTTGAGTCTGAATACATCCGGTTTGATGACCTGAACGAGTCGGTTTTCCGATCAGATTTTATTCTCGCCTTTGAACGTTACACCAAGAAATTCAGACTTCTCTGCCGCCCGGATCTGATAGAGCGCATAGTCGAGTGCCGCGAAGAGATTATGAGTATGTTAAAGCAGTAAATCTTATATTATTTGAAATAAAACATAATTGCACTATGGAACAACAGGATAAATTTTATAAGGGGCTTTTTTTCGGAGCAGTGCTTGGCGCGGCTGTTGGAACAATTATGGGATTACTGTTCGCTCCGCATAAAGGGATTGAAACCCAGCAGATTATTTCAGGGAAGGTAAAACTTGCGCTCGACAAGGCCACAGAATTATACGAAAACAATGAGCACGACAGTGCATACAGTAATGATGCAAAACAACGCTCACAGGAATTAATCGACACTGCTCGTGACGAAGCAAAAAAAATTCTCAATGAAGCCAACAGCATTATCAGAGACATCAAGGGATATCCCAAAACCCAGGAAAACTGAGATATGCTGACATACATCCGCACTGACACACCAGCAAGTGGAAATGAAAGCCATGCTGTGTTGCTGTTGCACGCTTTTCCTCTCTCTGCCTCAATGTGGCAGTCGCAAATTGAGTGCCTTGGCAAGGCCGGCTTGACGGTGATCGCCCCAAACGCTTATGGCATTGAAGGTTCAGTCGAAAAAGAGTTCTGGAGCTTTACTGAGTACGCCCACGAACTTTCAATACTCCTTGAGTCACTCAAGATAGGGAAGGCAACAATTGCTGGCCTTTCGATGGGAGGATATCAGGCTTTTGAATTTTATAGACTCTACCCTGAAAAAACAGCTTCACTGGTACTCTGTGATACAAGGGCAGAAAGCGATGCACCAGAAGCCAGAGCCACCAGAGAGGAATTCATACATGCTGTAGAAGCAGGCGGAGCTGAAGAGGCAATACGGCGTATGATACCGAATTTTTTTACCGCTGAAACTTACATTAAAAAACCGGAACTGGTTTCGCACGTAAAGGATATCATCAGAAAGCAGCCCGCAAAGGTTATTACAGCAGCAATGCGGGCAATTATGATGCGTTCGGATGCAAGCCATCTCCTTGCAACCATCAACTGCCCTGTTCTGGTGCTGGTAGGGGATGATGACAAAGCAACCCCTCCTGAAACGGCCAGAAGCATAAGCTCCAGAATCCCGGGTGCCCAGTTCCGGGTGCTTGCTGATACCGGGCATATTTCGAATATGGAACAGCCTGAAGAGTTCAACTACGCACTGCTGGACTACATCGAAAACATCAGAACACATTGACGTTCAGCAACACAACTATCGGACTTCAAGACTTTCAATAATTTCAAAAAAATTCGGAAACGACACACCGACAACGTTGATATCAGTAATATCAAGGGGTGTCCCTGTAGCCTTGCCGGCAATGGCAAAGCTCATGGCAATCCTGTGATCATCAAAACTGTCGATCACAACTGTTCTTGAAGGTGTTACCATACGACCCTTGACAATGAAGCCATCTGGATACTGCTCGCAATCAAAACCAAGGCGCTGAAGATTGACCACAAGAGCATCAATCCGATCACTCTCCTTGGTTCTCAGCTCGGCTGCGTTATGGAGTTCAAACTGGCCGGATGCAAAAGCAGAGAGCACCGCAAGCATGGGGATTTCATCAATGATAAATGCAACCAGTTGAGAGTCGCTGATCAAAAGAGGTTCAAGCCCCGCATTGCTGCGAACAAGAATATCTCCAATAGATTCACCTCCAATCACTCTCTTGTTTTCAATTGATATATCAGCTCCGGCATCCAGAAGAATATCAAGAAATGCAGCTCTTGTAGGGTTAAGACAGACATCCCTGATCAAAATTTCAGAACCGCGGGCAAGCAGACCAAGTGCAACGATAAAACATGCTGCAGAAGGGTCGGCTGGAATGTAGAACGGTTTTGCTGCAATACATTTTCTGCCGGTTACCACAATAACCCGTTCACCCTCATGCTCCAACGTCTCAAAACCGAGCATCACTTCAGTATGGTCGCGCGAACGCACAGTTTCGATAATCCTGGTTTCGCCATCGGCATGAAGAGCGGCAAAGGCCACAAGTGACTTCACTTGCGCTGAAGGGACAGGAAGCCGGTACTCGATGGGCTTAAGATCTTTAGAGCCATTGATCATGATCGGTGCGGTACCTGATGCTGATAGCTCAATAGCGGCACCCATCATGCGCAGTGGGTCAGCAACCCTTTTCATTGGCCGCTTCATCAGCGAACTGTCACCTGTCAGCTCACTTGCAAATGGCTGGGCTGCGAGAATACCGGCAAACATCCGCATGGTGCTCCCTGAATTGTTGCACATCAGCGGAGCAGAAGGCGCATGAAAACTCCATAATCCTTTTGATTCTATAACGACTTTCCGAATACGACGATCGTTTGCTCCAGTCTCCTCAAGATGCCGAATCGCAATTCCGGCAGCCTTCAACACACTGAGGGTTGATTGATTATCAAATCCTCCGGAAAAATTCGAAATCTCCGTTGTACCTTCCGACAACGCACCAATAAGTGCTGCACGATGGGAAATCGATTTGTCTGGCGGCAATGCTGTAACTTCACCTTTGAACACTCTCATGAGCCAATAGATTGGTGTTTACAAAAAAAAAGCAACTCCCGTAAAGGAGCTGCCCTGCATAACTGTTCCCATAAGAATAATCATGAATTACGTTCTTCATTTGCCCTCTGGGCTCTACGCCTGCTTCTCGAACGCTTTAAACGACCATCAATCGAAGGTTTAACAAAGTATGCGTTTGCACGAAACTCCTTTAAAACTCCTGCCCGCTCATATTTTTTCTTGAAGCGCTTCAGCATTTTATCGATCGATTCATTATCATTTACCTGCACACTAACCAATCTGATTCACCCCCTTTTAAAAGATCAACGTCTTAGTTTTAATTTAATAATATCAGTAAGGCTCTCCGAATTTTTTTCTTTCGAAGAATTCAGCTGCACATTTTCGAGAAGCTGTTTTCTGCCACTTTTGCAAAATTCCACAATAATAACGAAAGCTCCACTGCCAGTCGCCTGTTTTTCCCTGACCACTCCAACTTCACCAAGCGCCTTATGAAAGAGGGCATCCCCTTTAGCGTAGATACCATGTGGCGAGTATACCTGACAATCTTCGGCCTTCAACTCTTCAGGGCTGACTTCCCTGTCAATCTGTATCTGCCACTCCTTAAGCAAGAAAACCTGATTGCACTGCGAACAGCGAATCCAATACTGGTTTTCCGCTGCAGGCGGCACATCACTTACACCATTCTTCCCATCTTTATGCTTTTTAACCGGAACTGCCGTCAGAAAATCATCGTCCTTCGGTTTATCACTCGGAATCCATTCTCCAACAAACATCTTGTCGGTGATCTGACCGCAACCTTCACAAAAGCAAGCCTTGATCTTACCCTCTAAAATGAACTGCCTTTTTCTGGACTCTACCTTCATATCATATTGCTGGTGGTTAACCCGCTCATCAATCGTCGGGATCTTCTCTGTTTTATCCATGACTGTAAAGGTCAGGAAGTAACTTGCCTGACATTTTTTCCAGCTTCATTGCGCAATATAGTGCATCAGACCTAAAAAAAAAGCGGAATGTTCGAAGGTGTTTAGTTAAGTAAATCCCATCAAAAAAGCAACCAGATTATTTCACCACCTTACTTATGGGTCAACGCATCAATAAGATCCGATTTAGTAAGGAGTTGAAGCCTTCCATCGGAAAGGCTTATCAACACTCCTGATGCACTTTGCTGCAACTTGTCGGATAATTCGGAAATTGTAGCCTCCGGTTGGCAAACCGAAAAGGGCTGCTCCATGAACCCAACAACCTTTGAGTTCATCGCCTCATCGTTTTCAATAAGAATGGAAAGAATTTTATTTTCACTGATACTGCCGATCGGTGCGTTATATGAAACAATAGGAAGCTGGGAAACATCGTTCTGCTTCATCATTTCAAACACTTCAGCAAGGGTATTTTCGGGATATGCAAAAATCAGATCCCTGCGTACTTTCAACTGCAGAATATCCTCAGCAGTAATCTGCTCAAGAGCTGACTTAGCTTTTCGGTAAAAGCCCCGTTTCCGCATCCATTCATCACTGTACATTTTACTCAGATAATAGCCCCCAAAATCATTCATCATAACGACAACACAATCGTCCTCACGATATTCTTTGCCAGCCTGGAGCGCTGCAGACATAACCGCGCCGGAAGCTCCACCGGCAAAAACAGCTTCTGCCCGCAAGAGTTCTCTTCCACAATTAAACGCGTCATAATCGCTTACCTGTATAACATCATCGATAACTGATGGATCCCAGAAAGCCGATTGCTGCAATGAACCTATTTCTTCAAGTTCTGTAAACACCGGGCTGCCCGGCTTTCCATTGTCCAAAAGAGCTGTGTATATCGAACCCTGTGACTCAACGCCGATAATACTGATGTCGGGATTTATCTCTTTCAGAAAACGGCCAAGACCGGAAGCCATCGCACCTGAAACCAGCGGGACAAAAACATGGGTGACCTTACCATCCGTCTGGTGAAAAATTTCGCTGCCGGTAACTTCACTGTGAACCTTTACACTGACCGGGTTATCATACATGCCCGCATAAAATGCATTGGGTATACTTTTAACAAGGCTTTCAGCAACATTCATGCAACTGCGCGGCTCTCCAGGCAAAGCATCTGATGAAGTAATAACCAGTTCCGCTCCAATAGACCTGAGCACATCCTGCTTCTCCCTCGATATTTTATCAGGTGCAGCAAGAAGCAGCTTGTACCCTCGTCTTACGCCTGCCATGGACAGAGCGATCCCACTGTTTCCGAAGGTCCAGTCAACAAGGGTCATACCCGGATGAATCTGCTGGCGCTCTTCAGCATCGGTAATGAGGGCGGATGCCACACGGTAATAGTGCGAGCAAGCCGGGTTGAGGTACTCGAGCTTGGCCATAATCCTGGGCGGAATGTTGCGGGCCATCTGTTTGATAAGAACCAGCGGTGTTTCTGCTGCAAGCCCGAATATATCGTGGTTCGACATAGATAATAGCTGAAAGGTGGTTTAAAGTGACAACGAGCCCTGATAACTCTCAAGGAAAATATACATTAATTGTTCAATTCGCGATTGAGGCGGAATAAGCGACTATTCAATGTTTGATAATCAGGAACAAAATATGTTTTTTTACAGAAAGTTCCGGAACCAGGGAAACATATCCCTGTAACCAAAAAAAACAGCAAGCGCTTTATGGACAATCCAAAACCGTGCGTTTCTGCGGGAAAAATGCCTGTCGAAACCATGACACAAGCCCTTGTTTCTCTTGGACACCTTACCAGGAATACACGCCTTATCCGTGAAAGAATAGATGGAAAGACACGTATCATGGGCATTGTAAAAGCAAATGCTTATGGCCATAATGTCCACAGAGTTGCTGAAACGCTTGAAGCATCGGGCATCGAAGATTTTGGCGTAGCTAACATCCATGAAGCCATTGAACTTAAAACCGGCGGTGCACTGAAAAAAACTGCAAGGATTCTGGCTTTTTCTTCACCGCTACCCTCTCATATTGAATTTTTCCTGAAATACGGCATCGACATGACACTCTGCGATACCGGTACCCTTCAGATTGCAAGGGATATTGCTGCCAGCCATAACAAAACACTTTCCGTTCAGGTAAAAGTCGACACTGGTATGGGACGACTCGGGATTGCCCCTTCAACAGCTATGGAGATGTTCAGAGAGATCGACCAGTCACCATACCTTGAGCTTAAGGGTATCTATACCCACTTTGCCGACAGCACATCAACAGACGGCTTCACAGAAAAGCAGCTTGGAGTATTTAAAACACTTACAGCAGAATACGAGCACTCAGTCAGCTGCAGGGTCTTGAAACACGCTGCAAACAGTGGTGCAATTCTCTCACTGCAGGACTCATGGCTTGATATGGTGCGACCCGGCATTCTGCTCTATGGTTATCATCCGGCAAAGAACACACTTTGCCGCCTCGATGTACAACCGGTCATGCAGTTTGAAGCTAAAGTTATTTTTATAAAGACAGTTGCTGCAGGAACAACGGTCAGCTATAACAGAACATGGACTGCACCGGGGCCACGGCATATTGCAACCATTGCCGCCGGGTATGCCGACGGATATTTTCGTGCACTGTCTAATCGTTCAACCATCATGATCAACGGTAAAACTTACCAGCAGGTCGGTACAGTCACGATGGATCAGATCATGGTTGACCTCGGTACACAACACGACGTAAAAACAGGAGATAAAGCTATTCTTTTTGGATGGGAGGGGCCTTCAGCTGAAGAACTTGCCGAGATTGCCGGCACCATCAGCTACGAAACGCTGTGTTCGGTTTCTTCCAGGGTAAAGCGTGTTTTTGTGTAGAAAGAGAGTTAATCCTGAACGTTATGAATTTCCTTGAAAAACTGGCCATCAGACTCAGTCTCACCAAAGCTGAAATATATATGGTTTCAATTCTTCTTGGATTTCTGATGCTTGGTGTTATTATGAAAAATATCAATTCGCTTGAAAACGCAGACCTCCTTGTCAAAAAAGTCGAAAACGCGCGTTATCGGGATGCGGAAGTCGACAGTCTTATCCAGCTTGCCACCTTAGAACAGACAACTCTCAAAGAAGATGTCTCGAAGGAGGTTGCAGCTGAAGAAAAGGTGAAGGCGGTTGAAAAGAAATCGAAACCCCCCTCATCGGGAAAAAAAGTATTTGCCGGAACAATCTCTTTTAATAAAGCCAGTAATCTGCAGTTACAGAAAATTCAAGGAATCGGACCGGTCATGGCTCAACGACTGATTACCTTCAGAACAGAAAAAGGCGGCAAAGTTGAACAATTTCAGGACTTTCTTGAAGTCAAAGGAATAAGCAACAAAAAGCTTGAAGTCCTAAAACAACATTTCACCCTGGAGTAATGAGTAAAAGCCAGATAGCATGCTCCATCAACGCAACAGAATGCACTGTTATCCGGCTTAAAACATCTGGAAGCACCGGATACATCCTGAGCACCTGTAAAACCCTTCCATCAGGCCTCGGCGACCTTGCTGCGGGCAAAGGGAAGCGTATCCTGAACAAACTTGAGCGTCACCTTAAAGAGTGGCATAATGATGATCTTGCGCTCTGTATCGAACCGGAAACCTACTTACCCCTCCCGGCATACTTTCCTGCCGATGCGAGCAATGATGATTGTGAAAAGTATTGCAGAATTGAAGCCGGATACTTTTTAACCAAACCCGAAAAGTTCAGGTGCGACCATACCGTTTACCGTGACAATATCAGCAGCGGGTCTCATAAAAAACACCTCCTGCTTTTCTATCCCGACGAACACTTCGGAACAGTTTCTGAGCACTTTTCAGTCAATCATCGGATAGTATTCTTCGGATCTCCACAACTGCCTTTGCTTTATCTTTCGAAGCTCACCGGAGAACGGCAAGTCATCATTGAGCTTGAAAACAACTATGTACTCCTGACAATAGCAAGCAATGGGCTCATTGAAAAATTTTCGTTCCATCGTGTTAAAAACAGGGAAGAGAGGGAATATTTCACCATAAAGGAACTTGTAGACAACCCTGTCTGTCGGGAAACAGGCGTGCAGGTTACCGGCGCAATGGCCGATAAAATTATGTTGGCACGGATCGGAAGAGAAACCTCAACTGTTCTGAAAACACTCGGTATGCCACCAACGATATTTATCAGTAACCCGCACAACTTTTCCATATCTTCAGCTTCGGCCGTAAGAGCCATCAGCACCGCACTGATGGCTCTTACGGAAAATGAGGGCACTATAAGTTTTTAGAGTTGAGAATTCCGGAAATCTGAACACTATGACAAAACAACTCCGAAATAGAAAAGAAAACAACTAATTCATTTGCCATAGCCATCAGCGCTGAACTGATAGCTATGGCAGAAGAATAGTGAAACCCGATTTTTAGAATCGATCATCATCCACGGCATTGTTTCATCTGAATGCCGCTGAAACAGCAGAACAGACGATTTGCTCTCTGAGAAACTCAGGAGCAAAATCAGCCCCATTGCTCCAGGACAAGGTGTGACCTTCCAATCTGAAAGAGCTGAAAAACTCCTTATCTTTGAGTGGTTCAAATATTTCACCATATAACTCAGAAGATAAATCAATCTCGCCTTCCGCTCCATCATTGAATGAAACCCAGACTTTGTAATCACCGCAATATCTGGCTTGTGTAACGTGCGTAAACATATATTACTCCAATGGGTGAATTTTCGATAATGGCTTTCTATTCATTGCTGCTTCCCAATTAGCCATCAGTTCATGCTGATGAAGGGCATACCAATCAAGCACAGCACTCAAGGCTCTTCTTGGAAACCTGCCGTAAACTACCCCTGTTTCAATATCCACAGTTATTTCATATTCACCATATTCAGCATGGAAATGTGGTGGGGTATGTTCCCGAATATACATCCGTATAATTATTCCAAGAAAGCGGCTAATTTAAGGCATCATGCTATCCCATCAAAATAATTTGGCGATCCTTCCAGCTGGCTTTTGCGAGCTACGACCTTTTCGCGTTGACAACCTCGGCAATCTGAACAGCATTGGTCGCAGCACCTTTTCTCAGATTATCTGCAACAATCCACATGTTCAATGTCCGGGGATGCCAGTAATCACGACGAATCCTTCCTGCAAAAACCTCGTCACGCTCATAAGAGGTCAACGGCATGGGATAAATCCGTGCCGAAGGGTCATCCTGAAGGATAATCCCTGGTGACCGACTGAGAAGCTCACGCACTGCGTCGATATCAAAATCGCGCTCAAGTTCTATGTTAAGGGACTCTCCATGCCCTCCATAGACAGGAATGCGAACTGTCGTTGGCGAGATGCTTAAGGAATCATCACCCATGATCTTTCGGGTTTCATTCACCATCTTCATCTCTTCCTTGGTATAGCCGTTCTCTGTGAACACATCGATCTGCGGCACGGCGTTGAAGGCAATCTGGTGAAAATGGGTAAACTCATCCTGCTTCTCACCGGCAAGCTCGCTTTCAAGGGCATCGCGTCCAACCTTTCCTTTTCCGGTAACCGACTGATAAGTCGACACCACGACTCTCTTCACACCGTAGCTGTCATGAAGAGGTTGGAGAACCACGACCATCTGAATGGTTGAACAGTTTGGATTGGCAATAATGGGTTCAGGCGTACCATCTTCTTTAAAAATATCTCCTGGATTAACCTCCGGCACAACAAGAGGCACATCAGGATCCATGCGAAATGCAGACGAATTATCAATAACAACAGCACCTTCAGCTGCGGCAATCGCAGCCCACTCTCTACTCGCAGCAGCACCTGCCGAAAAAAGCGCTATATCGACACCCTGAAACGCCTCTTTTGATGGAACCTGTATTATAAACTCCCTCCCTTTGAACCGAACAACCTGACCGGCACTTCTCTGTGAAGCAAGCGGAACGATGTCGCTTACAGGAAAATTTCTCTCTTCCAGAACCTTGAGCATGGTGCGTCCCACCAGGCCGGTAGCACCAAACACCGCTACTCGACAGCCAACATTCGAGTTACTCATAACCTATTTTATATTTATTACTTAGTAATTTAATTCAAGTCTGTTTGAATGGTCGTTGAGATATTCAGCACCATCACGGATTGTTCCCTCTCTTGCATAACCTTCGCACTCCTCGGCGTATGCAAGAAGCATATCGATAACCTGCTCCCCACAATCCTCACGCACCAGTTTATTGCGGACACGAGATACCATGGGAAGACCTTTCAGATAAGTTGCATAATGACGACGCATTTCAAGCACTCCATACTTTTCGCCCTTGAACTGAACTGAAAGCTTTAAATGCTCAACAGCGCCCTGTATCCTTTCACGAAAATCAGGTAATGGCATCGACTTGCCCGTTTTCACTAATTGCTTTGCACGTTCAAAGATAAAAGGATTTCCAATCGAACCCCTGCCAATCATCACACCATCTGCCCCGGTCTGGTCAAACATGGAAACAGCATCTTCTGCGGTCCAAATATCGCCGTTCGCAATAATCGGTATCCGTGCATGCTTTTTCACTTCACGGATCCAGTTCCAGTCCGCTTTCCCTTTATACATTTCACTTCTTGTACGACCATGCACGGCAAGGGCCTGAATGCCCACATCCTCAAGACGATGCATGACATCAACAATATTGATTGACTCCCGATCCCAGCCTATTCTTGTTTTGGCAGTCACCGGAATGCTTACGGCACGAACAACCGCTTCAGCAATTTGTGCCATCTTTTCAGGTTCCCTGAGCAATGCCGCGCCAGCACCCTTCCCTGCAACTTTTTTTGTGGGACACCCGAAATTAATATCAAGATAATCAGGACTATACTCTTCAGCTATAACAGCGGCCTCAATCATCGATTCAACACTGCTGCCAAAAATCTGTATGGCAAGTGGTCTTTCGACAGCATCTGCCGTCAGCTTGCGTACTGACTTTTCAATACCCCTGCGCAATGCCTCTGCACTGATAAATTCTGTATAGACAATGTCCGCTCCATGCCGCTTGCATAGCTGCCTGAAAGCCCTGTCAGTCACATCTTCCATAGGTGCAAGCATAACAGGACGGTCAATATCAATAGTGCCGATTTTCATACCTATCCGTTAATTACCTCCGCAGGTCGTGCCATCAGCTCCTTTACCTGCGAATGAATCTTTGCATAGAGTGCAGGATCTTCACGCAAAGCCTTCTTGACAGTTTCCCGTCCCTGACCAAGTTTGTCCTGACCATAACTGAACCATGACCCGGCTTTTTTTACAACACCAAACTCGACAGCAAGATCGATCAATTCTCCTATAGCTGATATCCCTTCTCCGTAAAGGATGTCAAATTCGGCACTCTTGAATGGAGGTGCAACCTTGTTTTTAACAACCTTCACCCTGGTACGGTTCCCGGTGCTCTCCTCACCATCTTTGATCTGGGCAATTTTACGAATATCGAGACGCACTGAGGCATAAAATTTCAGGGCCTTGCCGCCGGTTGTGGTTTCGGGGCTGCCGTACATGACCCCGATTTTATCGCGAAGCTGGTTAATAAAAATACAGACACAGCTTGATTTGGAAATAGCACCGGTAAGCTTGCGCAGGGCCTGGCTCATAAGCCTTGCCTGCAGACCCATGACACTGTCACCCATTTCACCTTCAAGCTCAGCCTGAGGCACCAGAGCCGCAACAGAATCCACCACGACTACATCAATGGCTCCACTCCTGACAAGCGTTTCCACTATAGAGAGTGCCTGTTCGCCGGATTCCGGCTGACTGATAAGCAGTGCGTTGATATCAACACCGAGCTTTCGGGCGTAAGAAGGATCAAAGGCGTGTTCGGCATCCACGATTGCCGCAATACCTCCCTCTTTCTGTGCCTCGGCAATAACATGCAAGGCAAGGGTTGTTTTGCCCGATGATTCGGGTCCGTATATCTCAGTTACACGGCCACGAGGCAGGCCGCCCACTCCAAGCGCAAAATCAAGTGCCATTGATCCGGTTGAAATGGAGAGCACCTTCATTACCGCCGAATCGTCGCCAAGACGCATTATAGCTCCCTTGCCGAACTGCTTTTCGAGAGCTTCAACGGCAAGGTTCAGTTGTTTGAGTTTTGCCGGATCAACTCCGACAGCTTTCTGATCAATTTTTTGAGTATCCATGGAACATAAACTTATAAAATTGGAAAAAAGGAGAGCCTTCAGGCTATAATGGTCTTAAGCGTTTCAGAAAACTCACGGTAACTCAATCTCAATTCCTGCACTGACCTGGTATTGCTGTATGCAAGCAGCCTTGATGAAATACGTATACTTTCCAGACTGATAAAAGAGGGACTGTTCGACAGCATCGACCAAAGTTCACCGCCAAGACCGGCAAGAAGACCCATGCCATAGGTCACCATAAATGAATGCCGGATACTGCTTCCTGCAAGAGTCCCGATCCGAACGAAAAGCTCACGGAACGACAGGTTATAACCCACAACAACATAACGTTCGCCTGAACGCCCCTTTTCCCATGCAGCAATATGAGCATCAACCACATCGCGGATATCAACGAAACCTGTACTTCCTGAAGGAAAGAGCGGCAACTTTCCCTGATAGATCATGCGCAACACATCATTCGATGAACTGACCGAAGCAGGATTAGCAGGGTCAACCCCAATCACGACACCAGGATTCACCATTACTACATCAAGCCCCTCTGCCACGCCGCGTAATCCCTCAAGTTCAGCAAGATGCTTGGACTCCATATAACCATTCCTGCGTTGCCACTCCTGAAAGGATGTCGTTTCACTGGCAGGTGTACCATCCTCTGTAGCACCTATAGCCGCAATTGAACTGGTTACAACAAGCCTTCGGACATTGTTGAAAATGCAGGCATTGACAACGTTTCTTGTTCCAAGAACATTGGTATCATAGAGTGCATTACGAAAATTCCTTGTATAGGAAATCAGTCCGGCACAATGAAACACCGTATCCACTCCCCTGAACGCTTCTATGAGCGCAAGTGAATCAAGAAGATCAGCACGAACAATATCAACGGGCAAACCCTCAAGAAAGGAACAGTCCGAACTCATCCTCACAATCACCTTGCAGCTGACCTCTCCGGAAAATTTTGAAAGCAGGGCAAGAACAAGCTGGGATCCTATATATCCTGTTGCACCGGTTATAACAATTGATGTTTTGAGCATTAAACGCTGAATATTTCCTCTTTTTTCCGCTTATGCGGTATTAAAACTTCCGTGAAGAGCTTTTTATTCCTTTTCCATGATAACATACTTGTCATGTATTCGTCTCTGTAATAAAGTAACGTATAAAAAACGTTAAAGTTTCACTGTTTACAAAAATAAGAATTAAAACTACATTGCATTCAATTCCCGTCATCAGCTTTCAAAAAATATTCAGTAATGTCAAAACAAAAAAAACTGGATCTTCCGACTTCTTCTTCAGAAGGATCAGTACATCAAGATAAATTGGCGAATGGATTAAAGATCGTCACCGATGCAGTGCCTTATGTTCAAAGCATTACTCTCGGTATTCAGATTGATGCAGGCTCACGGGATGACCCCGAGCAGAACCAGGGATTGGCACATTTTATTGAGCATGCTCTCTTTAAAGGAACAGGACGACGTTCATACCTCGACATTGCCAGAAATATCGAAAAAAACGGCGGCTACCTTGATGCATTCACCACAAAGGAGCAAACCTGCATCTTTCTCCGCTGCCTCGCCGAACATATCGAGCCATCCTTTGACCTGCTCTCGGATCTTGTTTGCGACCCGGTTTTTCCCCCAGAAGAGATTGACAAAGAAAAAGAGGTTGTCATTGAGGAGATCAGCAGCGTCAATGACACTCCTGAAGAACTTATTTTTGAAGAGTTTGATCTGCGCTCGTTTCCAGTTCACCCTCTCGGAAAACAGATCCTCGGAACTGAAGAAAGCGTCGGAAATTTCACAGGCGATACTCTGCAAAACTTCATGCGGCAACACTATGTTCCGCAAAAAATGTTGCTCACGGCTACGGGAAAAGTTAAACACGATGAGATCATGCGGCTTGGTGAACGTTTTCTCGGCAGGCTCAGAAAACCAACAGGCAGCCAGTACGTTCGCCAGCCGTTCCTTCCAGAGCATTATACTCCCTTTGTTCTGACCCTAAAAAAAAGGGTTTGTCAGGCGCAGATCGTCCTCGGCACAGCCATAGAGCGGAATGACACTCTGTTCTACAGCCTGATGGTGCTGAACTCAATGCTCGGTAATGGCATGAGTTCTCTTCTCAATCTTGAACTTCGAGAAAAGAGGGGCCTCGCTTATAACGTCTATTCATCTATTACATTTTACGATGATCTGACCACACTGAACATTTATGCCGGCACCGACAGCAACAAGATAAAAGTCACTCTGGAACTTATCAAGGAGCTGCTCCAGAGTGACTCACTGAAAAGTCCCGACAGGGAAGAAGTTCGGGCTGCAAAGACAAAGCTACTCGGATCACATATCATGGGTATGGAAAAAATGACACGCAGAATGTCACAGATGGCATCTGATATTTCCTATTTTGGCAGATATATCGAGCCGGAAGAAAAAACAGCCGCAATTGAGGCGGTCACGACTGACGATGTCGCTGAAGCTGCCTTGCAACTGCTCCATATTACACCGTATTCAACACTGGTGTATAAACCAGGGCGGTAAACGGAATGCTCGATCAGGTCTGTTTTAAAACACAGGATTAATTCGTATCTTCTTAACTTTTAATTTTTCACACTCACTAATTAACCAGAGAGAGCCTTGCAAAAGAATATCAAGAACGTCAGTGAAACCGAACAGGAACTCGAAATTATTCTTTCCACGGAAGAGTTCGGTAACGAATATAACCAGGAACTTGAAGAAGCCAAGAAAAGCATACAGATCAAGGGATTCAGAAAAGGACACGCACCTGCAGGCTTGATTAAAAAACTGGCTGGCCCATCCATTGAGGCGACAATAGCTGAAAAAATGGCATCAAAATATTTCGGGGAAGTTGCTGAAGCCGAAAATATTAAACCGGCAAGCCGTGCACAGATCATTAAATTCACCTTTGAACCCGAACAGCTTACCCTTCTGCTTTCTTATGAGATCCATCCTGAATTCGAACTGAAAGATTTCAGCGATTATTCTTTCACCAAGGCCCGCTATACTGTCACTGATAAGGATGTCGAGCATGAGATAAATAATATCCTGAAAGGTCGTGGCAATTTGATCAGCGTCGATGAAGCAGCATTATCAACAGACACTGTAATCGGAGATGTATACAAACTTGATGAAGCCGGCGAACCTATAGAGGCAGAGAAAACTGAAAACCGTCACTTCAGTCTCGAGTACCTGCCGGAAGAAAACCCTTTCCGTAAAGCGCTTACAGGGAAAAAAGCAGGAGATATGGTTGATATTGAAAACGATCGGAAAGAGTCAGCTTCAGAACCCTCCCGATACCGCGTTGCCATCAGTGAGATTAAACGACTTAAGCTGCCGGAACTGACCGACGATCTGGTCAAAGAGATCACTGGACAGCGATTAGAATCTGTAGCGGATTTCACTCCGGACGTCCACATACAAATCGAACAGCACTTTTTATTAAAATCCGAGGAGGATTTGCTCGAGTCTATTTCGGCAAAACTGATAGATGAAAACCCGATACCTGTTCCCAAATCAATGGTCGCATCCTTTACAAAAATGCTTGTAGAAAATGCCAAACGCCAAATGGGTGGAGGCTTTCCTAAAGGCTTTGACGAAGAGCAGTTCTCTCTCTCAATGAGACCTAATGCCATAAGACATGCCCAATGGCTTCTTATCTGCCAGAAAATAGCTGAACTTGATAATATAGAAGTATCGGAAGATGACATCAAAGCTTATGCCGAAAAAGAAGCGGATAAACATGGTACAACGAATGCAGAAGATCTTCTGAACGCCTATATGTCTTCTGAATTCAGGGATTACATCACTGATACTATTGTTAAAGATAAAATCTACGGGATAATCAAGTCTGCTGTCACAATCATTGAAGAAGAGACACCAATTCCGGTACACAAAGCCTGATATCTTTTCATTGTACAAACAAGCAGGCGTGTGATACATCACTTCTGCTTGTTTGTACCTGTCAACAGCCAAACATTCCACCTTAAAAATATGCCCTTCATACTCTATCAATCAGTGCTGTTGCAATTGCAGAGTGGCAGTCATGAGCAATAGAAATTTTAATAGAGCATCCAAAAGGGAAACAACCTGGATCAGCATATAGGACGAAAGGACGGCCTTGCTCATCATTAAGTATTTCAAAGCTTTTCCAGTGCACATCACCGGAAAATCCTGTTCCAAGCGCCTTGACAACGGCCTCTTTAGCTGCAAACCGACCGGCAACACTGGCAATAACTTGAGGTTTATGAAGACAAACAGCAATTTCCCTGTCAGAAAGAAACCTCTGAAGAAACCTCATTCCATACCGGCGATAGACTCTTTCGATGCGGTCAAGATCGACAATATCCACTCCTACCTCCATATCCATCCCCTGTCAAACGAGATCAATCGTCATTGAAAGATCAAGAGCCCGGACGCTATGCGTCAATTCCCCGATAGAAATAAAATCAACACCGGTTTCGGCTACATCCCGCACATTGTGCATGCCAATATTGCCAGAAGCTTCAAGAAGCACATTGCGACAGGTAGCCTTGACGTAGACAACAGCTTCCTTTATGAGATCTATGGTAAAGTTATCCAGAAGAATAACATCCGGCACACAGACCAGAGACCGGCTCAACTCGTCCATGGTGCGTACCTCGGTTTCGATCTTCACATCAAGGTGTTTTTTTTCCCGATATTTTTGTGCACGTCGGATTGCCTGAGCAATGCCTCCAGAAGCATCAATATGATTGTCCTTGATAAGAATCATATCGAACAGGCCAAAACGATGGTTCACCCCTCCGCCTATTTTTACCGCCTCTTTATCAAAATAGCGCAACCCAGGGACAGTTTTCCGGGTATCAAGAATTTTTGCATGTGTATACTTCACCTTCTCAACGTAAGCCCTTGTTCTGGTAGCTATGCCCGACATGCGCTGCATGAAATTAAGCGCGGTACGTTCACCAATAAGCAGAGGGGCAAGTTTTCCCTTTACCGCAAGAATAATATCTCCCCGGCGTACTGCATCTCCGTCCCTGAGGTGAAGCACAACTGACAGTTCAGGATCGCAGGCAGAGAAAACCTGCATGGCAACGTCAGCTCCGCCAACAATACCGTCCTCCTTAGCTTTGATCACAGCACTGCCTTCCTGAAAAGGTTCAATAGTTGCCAGGGTAGTAATATCACCTGTATAGCGATCCTCCTCGAGAGCAAGCATAATAGCCCTTGCACGGCACCCCTCGTAAAAATCGTTACGAGCTTTTTTATTCATAATTGCCGCTCTTGATACATTAATAAAATGGCCTGTCGCATTGAAGGTAGTGAAATTTTGCAAAAAATAGCAGTAAACAGCAAGACCTTGTGAACACCCGCTGAAAAATGATTTTAGCCCATTGCATTAACGAGATACATAATTATTATATTGCAGTTTATGATGTATGGGCAGATACCGGCTTCTGAAATTGCCTCGAAACCCTGCCCTGTTTCCTGGTTGTTTATTGATGACTGTGATGAATATCAATAAGATTAAATTTAAAGCATTATTTCAGAACATTGCATCACTTCAAGAGGGATGGCAATTCTCCACAGTAAATACCAGGGATATCGATTTTTTGGATTTCAGGCAACGGTCTGAATGGCTACAATTTACCGGGCTCTATGATAAAGATGGTCACGAGATTTACGAAGGGGATCTGTTACAGTGGGATGATTATATCATCACGGTTGTTTTTGAAGCGGGTAGTTTTAAAATTCTGCATGATGGAAGCTCCGATATGCTTTTATGGTATTGTGTCCCCGAATGTGAAGTTATCGGCAATAAATATGATAACAAGGAGATCAGATCTTGACTATGGCACAGCACACCCATTCATGCGTCCGGTTAACAAATATCGTTTTCTATGCGCACCATGGGGTACTCAAAGAAGAGCATACTATTGGGGCGAAATATGAGGTCGATGCAGAACTATCATTTGACTTTACCGATGCGGCACAAAACGATGAAATAACCAAAACCGTCGATTACGGCGCGGTTTACAGAAAAATTCGTGATACACTGACCCTGAAAAAATACTTCCTTATTGAGGCTGTAGCCTATAACATAGCACATGAGCTTTTACAGGACTTTCGAATTCTAGATAGAGTCAGCATCAGGGTTCGTAAACGCAACCCCCCTGTTGATGGCATCTGTGATTACGCAGAGGCCGATTATTACGTCACTCGTGCCTGAACGATGCCGATGCACAAGGTATTTCTAGGAATCGGTTCCAATATCGGAAACCGTCTCAGTCACCTTCAGGAAGCCGTTGACCGACTCGGTCTTCTTGCAAACACATCAGTTTACACCGTATCATCAATCTATATGACCGAACCGGTCGGTGAAACTGAACAGAATCGTTTCTATAACGGTGTCATTCTTCTTGAGACCTCCCTTCCGCCTGAAGAGCTCCGTCTGCATTGCAAGATTATTGAACAGGAACTTGGACGACCTGACGGATATCCACGATGGAGTCCAAGAGTCATTGACCTTGACATTCTTCTTTATGACGAACAGTGCATCCACACAGAAACGCTCTCAATCCCTCATTCCGAACTGCATCATCGAAAATTTGTTCTTATTCCTTTGCTTGACATTGCTAACCCGCGGCACCCTGCAAAGCAGCAAACCATCCTGCAGCTTCTCGAATGCTGCACAGACCGGTCAGTACTGATACGGGTAAGAGAAACCATTTACATCAAACAAAAACAGGCTGCCTCTTAAAACACTCTGTCTTTATAATGATGGGGATTACCTCAGCAAGAGTGTTTTGCAACTGAATCAGTTGGCAAACGTGATGTTAAGGTTTCCTTCAGCAAAGTCGGCACCTTCAGTCTTTCGGCCAATAAGAACATTTGGAAGGATAATGCTTTTGCGGAAGTTATTGATATCCACAAGCAACTCATCACCCTTGATGTTCACATTCAGTTTTGTCACCTCAACATTCGGCAGATAAAGGCTCAATACATATTTGCCATCGACTTTCTCCAGCAACTGGGTCTTGTCATCAATGTAAAGCACATCAGCTGGATTTTTGTCCTCGAAAATTTGCTGACTCAATTCATAGAGCCTGTCTGTATTGATGATTTCAGCAATAGATTGCTTAGCCTTGAAAATCGGTACAGGATAGAAACAGTTATCAATTACCCTGAGATATTTACTTTGAATGTCTATAAGGCTCTGCAGGTAGACATCAGATGAACTTGGAGGAAGAATCTTGTTAACCACAGCTGCATCAAGCTTATATCCAAACAGGTTGAGGTAGGTTTGCACCCGCAAAGCTTCCTTGATAACCATATTTTCGGGATTCAGCACTACCCTGAATGTCGTAATAGTTTTATCCTGAAGCATGGCATGGAGTTCTTTCATGTGCGAATTGACCTCCGGCATAAGCTTGAAGATATTTTTTTTTGGCATAAATTTGTTTAAAAGAGGAGCCGCAAAGCCAATAGCTTTTGAGTGCCAGCCTCCTATTTTGTCTGCATACCATCCATAAGATTCCGGCATTCCGAGCAACCGCATGGTCTCGCCTGTAGGAGCGGCATCAACAACAACAACATCATAATTACCTGACTTGGCAGCCTTCCAGATATAACGCAGACTTATCATCTCCTCCATACCAGGCATAATCGCAAGTTCCTCTGCGACAACTTCATTTGCACCATCATGCATTAAAATCGAAGAGAAATATGAATAAAGCTCGCTCCAGTTCTCTCTTATTTCCGCAAGAACATTCACCTCCATGGCAAAGAGATTCTTTTCAACTTCGACAGGTGTAGAAGAGAGTTCAACACTCAACGCATCTGCAAGACTGTGAGCCACATCGGTACTCATAATCAAAACACGCTGCCCTCTTCTGGCAATTGCAGTTGCAGTTGCAGCTGACACGGTAGTTTTGCCTACCCCTCCTTTACCCAAGTAAAGAATAATTCTCATGTTGATAATAAAACTATTGAGTGGACTTGTTTTTGAATGAACGCTTGTTACCGATTATGTTGTCCTTCATTATCATATTCACCACCAGTTACTTTAACGGAATTTAATGCTTTGCTTTCCGATACTTCATTATCAGCATGAAGAACGGAACCTGCCTCTGAAAGTACCTCATCCGATACAGGTGCAGACACAACCTCTTTAGGGGAATGAGAACTTTCCGGTTCCGCATCCGACATAATCCTGATTTTTTTTCGTTGTACATTTGGGACAATTCTATCCACCTCATGTTCAACAATTGCTCTTGGCTCCTTGATCTCATGCTCAGGAGATTCCAAAGAAAAGTCATCCAGACTCATCATGCTTTTCACTATGGATGGCGTGCTCTCTTCTGGAGCTTTAATGGTAATCTTTTTACGCTTCGGAGCAGCAGCATCATCAGCGTCATCTACGATCTTCATTCTTTTTGAAGATGCTGCAGAGACAGTATTCTCTTGCCTTTCTACAATATCATTCCCAAAACAATCATCATTCAACGTTGCTTCATCATCGCTTTTAATATGAATACTCTTTCTTCTGGCGGGAGTCTCACTATCGTCATCGGCTCCGCGTCGTCGTTGATTCTTCGGCAAATCATCATTTGCATCCGGTGCACCAGTTCTTGAGGAACTTTTCGGTGCTGATTTCTTTCCCCCTCCTCCAAAACTGGAAGAAAGTTTCATAAGTTTGTTAACGGAGCCGATCATCCCGTCATTGCGCACAGCAGTTTTAACAATATTCAGGACAAAGCGCTCTGCCTGCGGATTATCTGCAATACTGATCACCAGTTCATTGAGAGCTGTGAGCATGCCTGGAACATGCTGCAGATCATTCTTAAGCTGCTCTCGAATTTTAAAAGGAGCATCGCCAACCATCTCTTTTATTGATTCAGCGATTCTTTTCAATGAAGCAGGATCCTTTGGAAGAATATTTTCAATTCCCTTTAAAGCATTTGCAGGGGAAAAGCCACCCGATTGGCGTTCTCCACTTTGTCCTCCACCTGAGGGTTGTCCGCTGTAGTGCTGCGGTTGTTCAGGAGTCGCATACCCGATATTTGCCTTGTACTGCTCAAGAAGATCCTGACCATACCCGATATGACTTTCCTGTTGCGCTATATTTGGTGCATCAAATCGAAAAGAAATTACCCGAGGAATACAAACCCCTCGAGATCCACGAAGAATTGCGTCTGCAACATCGTCAGGCAGGTCTTTGCGATAATTAAGACCAAGATGCTCTTCAATAATTGATTCAATGACAGTTTGAAGCCGGGAAATCAATTCAGCTTCCCGCACTTCAACCATATCAAAAATCACATAAACCGGATCCTTTCCATCACGACAAATCTTAAAATTCAACGTCGCAAAATCATGATCTTTATTCCGGCTGTTGACTGAAACTGCCCCAAGCTCAAATCTGTCGAGATAGTCTTTACTTGAACCTCGTGCCCAAAAGTAAACGGCCTTGTCGGTATAAACCAGGTAATCCTGAAAGGCAATATTACCTACACGCTCCTGATGCGATTCATAAAAAACCCCTTCAAAAAATGCAATCGGATTTTCACCTGCATTCATGAGGCCTTTCTGAAAAAACTCAGTTACATCATCCTGTTCAGTCTGCCCTGAGATATACAAAGATAAATTTGCCATTAACTACACTCGTTCACTTGATACTTATTGGGACGTTGAGCCGAAATCTATCAAATTTTTATAATAAACAGAAATTACTCGATTAACCGAAGTGCTTTCGGCTTCATAAACCATAGGGCTGATTACAAACAGGACTGGAGAGAAAGAAGCAAGAACGGGCATCATGCATCAAATGAAAGAAGGAGGCTGTTATTCGAGATGGGCTTACTACTGATAAAATAAAAAAGGCAGTGAAAACAAATACTTTTCACTGCCTGAAATCGGAAATTTTGCTGTGCTTATTTCGCAAACTTTGATGCTACTTCTTTCGAAGGAACAGCGTAGCCTGTGACTTCCGGTGATGATCCACGAAGGCTTGTTCCGCCTCCGCCCAAGCTACCATAAGCATTGCGATTGATTCTCATGGTACCTTTACCTAAAGAATCAAAAAGCATACCGACGGTTTCCCAATGCCCTTCAACCATAACTTCAAAAATACGTCCGGCTGCAGCCAGGATATCGGTAAAAACGCCACCACCACTCATAATTCCTCCTTGGAATTTAATTATTGGAAAGTTATCAGAAAGTTAAAAGACTATTCTTTTACTAATTTACAGTAATAAACAAAAAAACAAAAGAAAAAGATTACACTTCCAAAAACAGAAAGACGGACTATAAGCTACGTGCTCCTATTTTTTTATTGGGCCTTTCTGAAATGAACCGGTAAAATTTTTGACCACTTCAGAGGCAGAGACACCTGCATCTCCAACAGCTGTTGCAGCATTTCCTGTTGCATTTTCAACAGTTTCAACAGCACTGGCATACAACTCGTTAGCGGCTCTTGATGCGTCTTTAACGGTAATTGCAACACGGTCGATGGTCTCGCCAACAACTCCACCTGTACTGCCAAGCAGATTACCGATACCTGATGCATCGATAACAGCGCCTACTGTACCGGTTACTGTGTCAAACACATTGCCTGCAAGATTCAGCCCACCTACAACAGCGCTCTGTCCGGTTAAAAGAACGCTTTCAGCAAGAAACGTAAGGCGATCAGTAAAGTCTAGCTCTTTGAAATCCTTACGAAGTTTCTGATACGATTCAGACATTCTACTCTCCATGGAAATGAGGCCGCTCTTAACAATGCCCCTGTTATGATTATAGACTAAGGAAAATATATGTTAAAAACATAAACATAAAAATTGATCTAAACAAGTACTCTTCACCATGTGAATTCAGCCTCTATCATACGCCTTTTGCTCTTTCTGCATCCGGCTCTCTTCGTGACGATCAAGATCAAAAGGAATGTGAAGCCATTTCTCCTTGAAAACAGCATCCCCCGGCTCAAGACCCGTCAGGCTGATTGGAAGCGTAATAATTTTACGCTGATTGCCGATCTGCACAAACAACTCATCACCAGTCACCCATACGTCGATATCGACAGGATTGGCAAACATAAGCTTCAACTGTACTTCATAGACATTACCGTTGCGGACAAACTTGATCGGCGGTTCATCATACATCATATCTGAAGGATCACTATCACCATACATGTCTTTTGCAAACATTTCAAGCGACTTGAGACCGACAATTTCCTGTTCGTACATCCTGAGCTTTGTTACTGGAAGAGGAGAGAAGCCTTCTTCTATTTCTCCGAGATACTTCTGTTGAATAGCTTTCCAATTCTCCTGATAACCACAATCCTCGTTAATATCAAGCAACCTGTTGACAAGTACCATATCCACCTTGAAACCGTAAAGATTCAGATAGGTCAATGCACGCATGGTCTCCTTGATCGACATTTTCTCAGCATTCATCACCAGACGAACTGTAGATTTTTTATTATCAGTAAGGATATCACGGATATCTTCAAGTTCATCAAATACCTGGTCAACCGAATCCAGGGCATCAGCGGGAGGAATAAAAAACGCAATTTTATCAGACATCCTCGAAAGAGGCTTGCTAAGCGGCTTGATAAGATATTTATTGACATTTTTCACAGCTTTCATCCCCCATGCGAGGGTATCGGGAAGGGAAAGAAGCCTCAATGTTTCGCCTGTAGGGGCAGTATCGAGCACAAGAACATCATAAAGGCCTGATGCTTTATAGCGCTTTATCCGTAAGAGAGAAAACAGTTCTTCCATTCCGGGCAGGATGGTCATTTCATCAGCCATAACTCCGGAAACACCCTGGGCCATAAAAATCCTGGTATAATACTTCTGTACAGAATGCCAATTCTGCTTGAGATCCACATAGGGATTGACCTCAATTGCATCGAGATTTTCCTTGATCTTTGTCGGTTCTGCGCCGAGAGGTAGGTTAAATGAATCCGAAAGGCTGTGAGCGGGATCGGTTGAAAGGACAAGAGTACGATAGCCAAGCTGCGACAAGCGTACAGCCGTAGCCGCAGAAACACTGGTTTTGCCTACCCCGCCTTTACCTGTGAACGTTAAAATACGCATGAACCAAACATTGATTTAGGTATACAGAGGAAAAATCATAAGAGTCAAAGATATAACTCTGAGATGACACTACAAAAGAAACTAACATACACACTTCAGGCAATGTTAAAAATATTAATCCCTGTTGTTAATTTTTTTACTGCCATACTATTCGCCTGAAAGCAATGCCGTGATCGCTGATTTGTCTCAACTGATTCAAATGAAAGAAGTAACAATGAATGAACCGTGCATCAGCAAACGAATGTCAGGGAATGACTTGCAAATGAGATCTCCACTCGCTTAATTAATACATCTCAGTTATCTACTATCACCCTTTTCATGAGCCCCGTTATGCTCGAAACAAACACTATTGTCGATGTCAGGGCAACCATAGTCCAGAACCGACGCATCAGCAGCAATGTCAGTATTATTACCATCAACTGCCCCTCAATTGCTGCCACAGCAAAACCTGGAAACTTTGTTAATATTAAGGTCAGCTCTACCTCACAACCGCTGCTCAGAAGACCTTTTTCCATTCACAACGTTCAGGGAGCCCTCATTGAAATCATGGTTAAATCCATTGGATGCGGCACGGCTCTTTTCTGCGATTCCGTAGAGGACTCGACGGTGATGGTGCTTGGACCGCTTGGAAGCTTTTTTTCAATTACCGACCATGTTTTTAATACTGCCATTCTTGTTTCGGGAGGAATCGGCACAGCTCCAATGCTTTTTCTGGAAAAAACACTGGCTGCACAAGGCAAAACAGTGATCAACCTGATCGGAGGACGGACAAAAAATGACCTTCTCGCCCAAAACCTCAGCAATTGCCGGTTTGCTACGGATGACGGATCCACAGGCTTCAAAGGCACAGTGGTTGACCTGCTCCATAGAGATCTGCCTGGAATTGAAAAAGAAGGCCCCATCAAAATATTTGGCTGCGGCCCCAACCCGATGCTGAAAGTGCTTGCAAAATTCAGCAATGATCACCATGTAGCGTGTGATATCTCGCTCGAATCAGTGATGGGTTGCGGTATTGGCATTTGCTACGGATGCAGCGTTGAAATCAACACTCCGGAAAAAGGCATACGTACCATCCTTCTTTGTCGTGAAGGCCCTGTCATTGATGCAAAACTGCTTGTAGTATAGAAGGTATAGATATATCTTTTTAACAATGGGGATATAATTCCCGAAAATTTTGATCAACGAAGAAAACAACACTATGGCAAAAGGCGTTAATAAAGTATTTCTTCTCGGAAGGCTCGGTGGAGAACCGGAAAGCCGTCAGGCGGGATCAACAACCGTTTCAAACTTTACTGTCGCAACAAGCGAAAAGTTCAAAAACCAGCAGGGAGAGTGGCAGGAGAGAACGGAATGGCATAGAGTCGTTGCCTGGGGACGGTTAGCAGAAATATGCAAAGAGTATCTGCACAAAGGATCGCTGGTACACATTGAGGGAAGGCTGCAGACACGGAGCTGGGAAAAAGAGGGAGTGAAGCAGTACACTACAGAGATTGTGATCTCCGAAATAAATATGCTTGATAGCAAGCCTTCCGGACAGGGATATAACGAAGGAACATCACAAAGTTATGAGCGACCGCAAAGCACCCTGCCTGTATTTTCTGCTCCACCTTCGGGGTCACTGCTTGAAGAGGAAAAAGATGACCTGCCTTTCTAAATTCTCTTTACTATGCAGGGTGCATTCCGTTGCACCCAATCCCCTATGGATACACTGAAAAAAAACATTCTTGCCGGAAATATTTTACCGGTTTATTTCTTTTATGGACCCGAAAGCTACCTTAAGGAAGAGTGTGCCAGCATGATCAGAACGGCTCTTTTCCCCTCGAAAAACGATGCTGCATGCAACACGCACATCCTTTGCGGATCGGATTTCACACCGGGGGAACTGATATCGAAAGCCTCCGAATACCCTATGTTCACTGCAAAACAGCTCATCATTGTCCGGCAATTTGACAAAATCAAAAAGCCCCTGACAAAAGAGCTGCAAAAACAGCACGATGCAAAGTTCAGTAACTACATCAAAAGTCCCGCTGAATTTACCGTTCTTGTATTCGATGCCGATCCTGTCGAAAAAAAAGATCAGGAAAGAAATTTGTTCAGCACGCTGAATAAATACCGCTATGATTTTCCGGTTATCAAAGACCCTGACCTATTCGCCTCCAATAGAGCGAAGGAGTCCGGATGGGAATTTGAGCCTGACGCACTCAAGGCATTTACAGCCTATATCCAGCCGTCGGCAAGGGAAATCTGCCACGAGATCGAAAAGATAATCATATACGCCTCTGTCCGATACACTGAAAAACGTATTACGGCAACCGATGTCTATGAATGCGTCGGAATATCGCGCACCTATAACGTTTTCGAACTTGAAAAAGCTCTTGCTGAAAGAAATCTGAGATTATGCAGCGGAATATCACTCATGATCATGGATCACGAAGGACTGAAAGAGGGTCTCGGCAACATTGTCCGCTTTCTTGCCACTTTTTATATTCGTCTCTGGAAACTTTCACTGCCCGACGTACGGAAGCTTCCCCATGCGGAAATCGCCAAAAATCTCGGTTTGTACGGGAAACAGGAGTACTTCGTTAAGAACTACCTTACCTACACAAGATCATTTTCTCTTCAGGATGCCGAACGTGCTATCGCTGCGCTGATGGAAACAGATGCGGCGCTTAAAGGGCTGCTCCCCTACCCTGATGAAAAATATCTTCTTCTCAGCCTTATGCAGAAACTGCTTGGCTGAACAATCTCATTTTGCCTGAGTAACCCGAATTCACAACCACCCTTGATGACGGTACCAGGAAATCGTTTTTCCAACACCTTCCACAAGAGATGTGCCAGCAGTAAAACCAAAATCGAGCTGAGCCTGCTCAGGAGAGCAGACCCAATAATCCTGAACGAGCTCATTGGCTTTATCGAGGTTGATAAGCTGAGGTTTTCCTGTTAACGAACCTGTCGCGCCGATAACCAAACCAACAAGAAAGACCAGCGGTTTAGGGAGCGACACCCTGTGCAGTTTCTTAAAACCTAATACCTGCTGCGAAGCAGCAATAAGGTCATCCCACGAACATGGAAAACGAGAGGTAATATAATAAATTCGACCCACTGCCCTATCCGAGCGGGCTGCCATCATGATGCCGGAGACAAGATCATCGACATAAATCATACTGAAACGTTGTTTCGCTGCACTGCCAGCCATCACCAATACCCCTTTGGCAAGCATCTGAAAAACCTGCAGTATATCACGATCACCAGGTCCGTAAACAGCGGGAGGACGAACAATAGTAATCGGAATATCAGCTGATCGTTCCAGACAAAGGGTTTCAGCTCTTAATTTACTTCGCCCGTAAGCACTCACAGGATGAGGTGAATCAGACTCCCTGACACCGCTTAAACCATCCGCAGCCGGGCCGGCTGCGGTAAGCGATGACACAAACAGAAACCTCTTCAAAGTCTGGTTATGTTTCCTGACGGCTTCAAGAAGATATTCCACCGGTGTTACATTACCAGCATCGTACCCAGCCTCATCAACTGCTTTTGTCAAGCCAGCAAGGTGGACAATCCTGTCAACACCTTGTACAGCACAGGCAAGAGCTTCCTGATCGCTGAAGCTGCCCCGAACGACCTCCACACCTTCTGGCAAAATTCCAACTACACTTTCTGGCCGAACAAATACCCTTATTATTTCTCCAGCTTTTGCAAGATAACTCAGCATTCTCACCCCAATAAACCCGGTAGAACCAGTCAGCAGTATTGTTTCAGGCATATCTTGATTTTCATTTATTCAGGCTCTCCCGATGCAGATTTCAATTTGAGCGTTCACAACATGAAAAAAACAGAGGGTGTTTCAACAAAAAAACAAAAATTTTAATACATTTCTGAACGTGGCTAAATGCAGCTTGCTTAAAACCCGGTCATCGAGCGAAACAAGCAATAATTAAATGACCGTAAATACACAAAATTCCAGCTTTTTTTGTTACAGCTGAAGTAAATTTGCGTTACTGTGGATAAAACGAAAGACCTATTTAAAAAATGCTTTGAGTTTACCCTGGCCGACGAAGTAAAGGCGCAGGGTTTATATCCCTTTTTTCACCCAATAGACGAAAGCGAAGGTCCGGTAGTCTCCTTTGGAGGGCGGAAACTGGTTATGGCCGGTTCAAACAACTATCTTGGGCTCACTGCTGACCCTAGGGTAAAGGAGGCCTCGATCAAAGCTATCAACAAATACGGGACAAGCTGCAGCGGTTCCCGCTACATGACCGGCACAGTCAATCTGCACGTTGAACTTGAAGAAAAGCTTGCTGACTTTTTTGAAAAAGAGCGCTGCCTGCTCTTCAGTACCGGCTACCAGACTGGACAAGGCATTATCCCGACTCTGGTTCAACGCGGAGAATATATTGTATCCGACCGCGATAACCATGCAAGCCTTGTGGCTGCGTCCATCATGGCTCAGGGAGCTGGAGCAAATCTGGTACGTTATAACCACAATAACATGGAAGACCTGGAGCGCGTGCTTCAGAATATTCCGGGAACTGCAGGACGGCTGATCGTTTCTGATGGAGTTTTCTCAGTGTCGGGGGAAATTGTAGATCTTCCTGGTTTGGTGAAACTGGCAAAGAGATACGACGCCCGGATTCTTATTGATGACGCTCATGCGGTAGGCGTCATCGGAAAAAGAGGCAGGGGCACCCCATCGGAGTTTGATCTTGTTAACGAGGTTGACCTCATCATGGGGACATTTTCGAAAACCTTTGGATCACTCGGTGGTTACGTTGTTGGAGACCGAAGCGTCATCAACTATATCAAGCACAATGCATCTTCACTTATTTTCAGTGCTTCGCCCACTCCGGCCAGCGTAGCTGCCGTTCTGTCAACACTCGAAATCATCCGCAATGAGCCAGAGCTTATTGAACGACTTATCGCAAATACCGATTACGTTCGCCAGGGACTTCTCACTGCAGGGTTTTCGCTCCTGCCTTCACGTACTGCTATCGTTACCGTCCTGATCAAGGATCAGATGAAAACTCTTCTTTTTTGGAAAAAACTTTTCGATGCCGGTGTTTACGTCAACGCTTTCATACGCCCAGGTGTCATGCCGGGGCACGAAGCACTCCGTACAAGCTTTATGGCAACCCACAAACGTAAGCATCTTGAAAAAGTTGTCAATGAGTTCATCTCCATAGGTAAAGAACTTGGCGTCATCTGAAGTATAAATATCGCAATCCGCTTATTTCAGCTCTCCCCGAAATTCAAAAGGGATTTGCACTATCTACTATTGTACGCACGATAACGTTTATACTATTAGTTGCACCTTTCTGTTTTTTTTTAATAAATTAACCAATAATTGATATTTGCTATTTGAAATGTGATATGTATTCCTGTACTGATTGCTGATAGGCGGTGCTTATGATTATGTGCGCAAAAAAGGTGAAAAATATTAGCCATGTTTTTTGTTCGTATCATTGCAACTAAACTATAACACAATCAGTGAAAACAAAACATGCACAATCAGTGAAAACAAAACATGCAGAAGCGTTTCGCTTTTTCCGTTTTGTTCTGTCGGCATTCTGTCTGATGACGTTGCTGATGCCTCTCCCCTCCTATGGAGCTGACACTGGCACTGTTAAGGGCAAAATCACCGACAAAGCTGACGGTGAAGGAGTTTTTGGCGCATCGGTAACCATTGCCGGTACCAACATTGGAACTTCAACCGACGCGAACGGCAACTTTACCATATACAACGTCCCCGCCAAACAAGAAAAAATCTCTGTATCCATCGTAGGTTACGCCCCGACAAGTCAGGTTGTATCTATTACTGCCGGACAAACCTCTACAGCCAACTTCACCATTGGCCAGACTACCGTCATGGCTTCTGAAGTCGTAGTTGGTGCTGCACTTTACAAACAGGACCGCCTTGAAGTACCTGTAACTGTTAATGTTGTATCACCGGAAAGAATCAAGCAGCAAGCTAACCCAACCCTTGATCAGGTAATCGAAGATGTTCCGGGTGTCGTAGTCACGCGCGCAGGCGGGCAGGCAACTGCTACATTACAAATTCGCGGCTCCAACACATTTCAGGGCGGAGGCATAGGTACAAGAGTACAGGGCCTTTACGACGGATTTCCTATCAACAACCCTGAAAGCGGTGAGATTGTATGGACTACAGTCAACATGAATGCTTCCGACAAGGTTGAAGTGCTGAAAGGTGCAGCTGCAACCCTTTATGGCTCAGGAGCTATGGGCGGGGTAGTTAATGTCTACGGTCATCTTCCTGAAACTTTCGAGGTAAAAGCAGGCGTTAGCGGAGGATTTTATGATGCTCCTCCATCCAGTGACCAGAGCGTATATCGCAAAAACTTCACACCATGGCTCTGGAACAGCTATGTAGGTATAGGGAACAAGAGCGGTCCCTGGAGTTATGACTTGGTCTATTCACACGCTGACGATCAAGGCTACCGTCAGAACGCCCAGACTCTTCTCAACGATATCAAGCTGAAGACACGGTACGATATTGATGCAAAGCAGTACATCCAGATCAGCGCCTTCTACAATCAGACCGAAGGCGGCTATGCTTATAACTGGCCATATGACCTGTCAGCAGCCACACAGACTTATGTACCGCACCCTGAATACGCCTATGATGTCTGGACCAGAACGAATGTTTTTTCAAGTACGGCGGCTTTTGCTCAATTTCTTACAGCAAATCAAGGCCTGCCTATTTCCCCTGCATTCCGACCACTATTACCGGCGAGCTTTAGTTCGTTAACAACCTGGCCAACATTTCCTCTCCGTATGGGGCCAACTGCAATATCCGCCGATCAGTTAGCCGCGATTATCAACTCGGCAGGTGCCCTTACTAATTTTAAAACCTATGATGTCTACACAGACGACATCATTAAAAGAAAGAATGCTCTGGTAGGAGCTAATTATGTGAACCTGCTTAGCGACAAGCTCAGCCTCGACACCAGAGTATACTATACATACAATGACTCGCGGATAGAATACAACCTTACCAACACACCTCAGGTCTATCCATTAACAACAAGAAACCCCGGCGATTTCAATGAAAATATAGCCAACCGTTTCGGTGCAGGGGCAAAGCTTGACTGGAGAGCTACTGACAACCAGCGTTTCCTGTTGGGCATTGACGGCAATATAACCGATGTAAAAACCACTCAGATAGCCGCTGAATTTCCAGTACCAAACACATTTCATAATATACAGGAGAAAAATGCAGCAGCATTCCTGCAGGATGAATGGAAAATCACTGACAGCCTAACCTCATTGATGTCCGTGCGCTATGACTGGAGCGGCATTGATGCCACACAGGCTGAACTTACGGCAGGTGGGACTCTGATTCCTCTTGAAAACAGATCGGTTGATGCCATTAGTCCCCGTATAGCCCTGAACTACAAGGCGATGGATGACATGTCGTTCCGTGCTTCATGGGGAAACAGTTTCCGTGCACCAACTCTGGAGGAACGCTTTGTTCGTGATGGAGGAATGGTTCATGGAACACCAAACCCCTATCTTGACAAGGAAACCATGACTGCTTATGAATTGGGCGTTTACAAGCAGTTCAGCGACAAGGTCTCGCTTGATGTTGCAGGATTTATCAACAATTACGATAATCTTATCCAGTCTGTTATAGACCTGTCTACTCTGTCATACCAGTACAAGAACATCACAAAAGCCCGCATCTGGGGAATAGAGACCAACCTGAACTACAGGCCGAGCAACGATTGGGCATTCAATGCTTCATACACCTATATGAATGCTCAAAACCTTTCGTACGTAAAGGGTCAGGACACGACGCTTGACCTGAATCCTGACCCGAGATGGCTGCCATATCGCCCTGAAAATACAATATCTGCAAGTGCGACATGGAAACCTGTCAACAAACTTGCTCTGAACCTCACAGGACGGTATGTCAGCAAGTACAAAGCTATTTCCTTCTTCCCTAATCCTGATGGCTTGTACTACCCCGGTGACTTCATAGTGATCAATGTCGGAGCAAAGTACCAGATTGATAAAAACATCATTGCAAGTCTGCATTGCAACAACATAGGCAACGTGCAGTATCAGGAGGCAGAATGGTTCATGGCACCTGGACGAAGCTATGTCGCAGGTGTGGATTTAACTTTCTGAAGATATCCATAAGCAATAAGTCGTAATGACCTGAGCCGGCACCTTTAACTGAGGGGCTGGCTCTTTTTTTAATCGTTAGTTTACATCACAGGATTTTATTACATTTTGCAATCCTGTTAAAACCACAACAAACGCACATCTTTTTGTAATTCTATGCACGATAAAATCAGAATTGCCGCTATTGTCGGGATGGAGCAATGCAACCAGCGTGTATGGCGCGAGGTAACCTCCAAGATAGCCGCACACATCGAATTAACCCAATGGACCGATCAGGATCTTGAGCATCAGAATCCTGAAGCAGCCAAGGCAATCCATAATGCCGATTGCATTTTTACCACACTGATACAGTTCAAAGTACAAGCGGACTGGCTGCATGAACAAATCGGAGAGTCGAAGGTAAAAGTTATTTTTGCCTATGAGTCGATGCCTGAAGTGATGCAGTTGACAAAAGTTGGCAATTATGTGGTATCAGGAGACGGAAGCGGAATGCCTGATATCGTCAAAAAAGTTGCGAAGATGCTGGTAAAGGGGAGAGACGAGGATGCACTGTACGGCTACATGAAGCTGCTGAAAATAATGCGCACCATGCTTCCGCTAATACCAAAAAAGGCAAAGGACTTCAAGAACTGGATGCAGGTCTACACCTACTGGATGAACCCTACGACGGACAACCTGGCATCAATGTTCAATTATATTGTAGCTGAGTACTTTGAGGTAGACGTCAAGGCTGAGAAGGTACAGGAAGTGCCGACTATGGGCTTTTACCATCCCGATGCACCGGAGTATCAGAAAGATCTGCATCATTATGAAAAATGGCTGCACAAACATGATAAGGCTTCAGCAAAAAGAAGAAACATTGGACTCCTTTTTTTTCGTAAGCATTTGCTCCAGGAAAAAGAGTATATCGACAATACCATCCGTGCCATCGAGGCCAAGGGGCTTAATCCCTTACCAGTCTTCGTTATGGGTGTTGAAGGACATGTAGCCGCCAGAGAGTGGTTTACTCATAACAACATCGACATGCTGATTAACATGATGGGTTTCGGCTTTGTGGGAGGCCCTGCGGGCGCAACCACACCGGGGGCATCGTCAGCAGCACGAGAAGAGATTCTTGGAAAAATTAATGCGCCATATGTAGTCTCACAACCTCTCTTTATACAGGATTTCACTTCATGGAAGTCTCAGGGCGTTATACCACTTCAGTCTGCCATGACCTATTCTCTGCCTGAAATGGACGGCGCAGTTTGTCCTGTAGTACTCGGTGCTATCAAGGACGGACATCTGCAAACTGTTCCTGATCGCCTAGAAAGGCTTGCCGGACTTGCCAAAAAGTTTTCGGAACTGCGGCAGGTTTCCAACAGAGAGAAAAAAGTTGCTCTTGTGGTCTATGACTATCCGCCGGGTATGGGAAAAAAAGCCAGTGCCGCTCTGCTCGACGTACCAAAAAGCATTTACAACATTCTTGTGTCGCTTCGTGCCGAGGGGTACAATATCGGTGAACTGCCGCAGTCGCCTGAAGCGCTCCTTGGTATGCTTGACAAAGCAACTGATTACGAAATTCAGGCACACGAACAGGATTGCTTTTCCATTGATCGTGAACAGTTCAACAGCATCACCAGCGTAAGGGAACGAGAGCGGATTGAAGGGCGATGGAGCGGATTCCCCGGCGACATTGCACCTATTAAACCTGACAGACTTTTTATCGGCGGCATTACGCTCGGCAATATCTTTATCGGCGTTCAGCCGCGTCTTGGCATTCAGGGTGATCCGATGCGCCTGCTCTTTGATAAGGAAAACACACCGCATCATCAATATATCGCCTTTTACCGCTGGATCAGCCGCGTATTCTGTGCCAACGCACTGGTGCACATAGGTATGCACGGTACTGCTGAATGGATGCCTGGCCTTCAGCTTGGCGTGACTGCAGACTGCTGGTCGGACGCACTGCTCGGTGAAGTCCCGCATTTCTACATATATCCAATAAATAACCCGAGCGAGGCGAATATCGCAAAACGCCGAGGTTATGCCACGATGATTTCGCATAATATCCCACCGCTGGCAAGAGCCGGTCTTTACAAAGAACTTCCGGCATTCAAAGAGATGCTGAACGATTATCGTGAACGTGGTCTTGAGAAGATCGTTGACGTTGAGACGGAAGAGGTTATCATCACCAAAGCACAGCAGCTCAATCTGACGGATGACTGCCCGCGCGTTGAGGGGGAAAGTTTCCAGGACTATATCAGCCGACTCTATACCTATATGATGGAACTTGAGGGGCGTCTGATTTCAAACTCTTTGCACATATTCGGTGAAACCCCAAGGCTTGAAACCCAGGTGACCACTATTACAGAGTACCTGAAGGTGCGTGGCAATGAAAAGTCATTGCCATCGATCATCATGCAGGCAATCGGTGAGGATGAAACCTACGGCGACTACGCCTCGCTTGCAACACGTGCCCGCAAGGGTGAACCGCTGGCACTCAAATCGCGTGAAACGGTTGACGAGCATACCAGAGAGTTTATAGAAAAGTCCATTTTCGGACAGACTAATCCGACAACGGTGTTCAATAAATTAACCGGTGGAGCAAAGGTATCACACGACATGGTAGATGCAGTCAACACCGCACTCCAAGACGGACTTGCTCTGAAGCGCGCACTTGAGGACAACCGCAATGAGATGAAGGGTTTCCTCAGAGCTCTGTGCGGTGAATACATTCCGTCAGGTTCCGGCGGCGACCTTGTACGTGACGGGGCCGGCATCCTGCCAACCGGTCGCAACATCCATGCTATCGACCCATGGCGTATCCCTTCAGAACTTGCCTTCAAACGCGGCAAGCAGATTGCTGAAACTATTCTTAAACGCCACACCGAGGAAAACAACGGCCAGTACCCGGAAACAATTGCTCAGGTGCTATGGGGGCTTGATACCATAAAGAGCAAGGGTGAAGCTGTTGCAGTGATCATTCACCTCATGGGCGCTGAACCCGCATACGATGCACAGGGCAAGATCAGCCACTATCGTCTCGTTCCGCTCGAAAAGCTTGGTCGTCCGAGAATCGATGTTCTGATCCAGATCAGCTCAATATTCCGCGACACCTTCGGTGTGCTTGTCGATCATCTTGATAAACTGGTCAAGGACGCAGCAAAAGCAATTGAACCGCATGAGATGAACCATATCAGAAAACATGTTGACGCCGCATTGAAAGAGGGCAAGGATTTTGAGAGTGCTACATCGCGCCTCTTTACTCAAGCGCCAGGCGCATACGGTTCGCAGGTTGAAGAACTTGTAGAAGATTCCGCCTGGGAGTCCGAAGAGGATCTCGACAATATGTTCATCAAACGCACTGGTTTTGCTTATGGAGGAAACCGATATGGCGACCAGCAGACCGATATTCTGAAAGGCCTGCTCAGTACCGTTGATCGCGTTGTGCAGCAGGTTGATTCAGCTGAGTTCGGCATTACTGATATCGACCGCTACTTCTCTTCATCGGGAGCACTGCAGCTTTCAGCGCGTCGACGCAACCCGAAAGGTGACAATGTAAAACTCAACTATGTAGAGACTTTTACGGCTGATGTGAAAATCGACGATGCTGACAAAGCTCTGAAGGTAGAGTTCCGCAGCAAGCTGCTCAACCCGAAATGGTTTGAAACAATGCTTGATCAGGGCCACAGTGGTGCAGCTGAAATCAGCAACCGCTTTACTTATATGCTGGGTTGGGACGCAGTCACGAAGGGCGTTGACGATTGGGTATACAAGGAAGCGGCTGAAACATACGCTATGGATCCGAAAATGCGTGAGCGCCTCATGAAGGTCAACCCTAAAGCCTTCAAGAACATAGTAGGGCGTATGCTCGAAGCCAGTGGACGCGGCATGTGGAGCGCAGACCCCGACATGATAGAAAAGCTGCAGGAAATTTATTCCGACCTCGAAGACCGCCTTGAAGGAATAGAAATTTAAAAAGCGCCCAAACAATCTCCACCTACAGCAAAAAAGCACGGATTACACCGTGCTTTTTTATTTCATAAAAATCTCATCTTGACCAAAGTAACCCAGGTTTCTTTTTGACGATCTGTTTGGTATATTACAGAAAATATGTACTAATGGACATAGGAAAGGGAAGCATTATACGCAGCATCTGCCGATCCATCGAGATTCTGCTTTTCTTTATGATTTCTGTTGTCGGTTTTAGCGTACTTGGCAAAACTTCTCTCAACACCAAATCAAAAATAAAGACACGTGGTACAGTAGCCATTCGTGGACTTTCAATTCCTCAAGACTCTCACACTCAGCATTACGGCATTGAACGTATGCATGGCTTTTACAGCTCTAAACACCATAAAGCCTCATCATCATTTACTCTCCATGCTGGGATTACCCCATTACCTGATATTCTGCATCACCAGGATATATCCATAAAGGATAGGGGCAATAATCAAAAAAGCAATATTCTTTCCATTGCTTTCCCTCCCCAAAAACCGTACAACCTCTTTCAGCAAAATCCCGTCTTACTGATTTAATACCACCCCTTTTCTTTTAACTATTCCGAACTTCACTCGTTAACTATTGAGGGTTCACCGCCGGAAGCTCTTCAATATGTGAAGAATCTGGCGGTAATAACATTTTATTGACAGGGTAGACTTATGCATTTTGTGTTCCTTACCATGGAGGCCACCAACAACAGCGTCCTGAAGGCTGCTGCGGGTGAGCTGAACAGAAAGTTCCATTCTGGCCTGGAGGTTTCGGTTTTCAGTCTTGGCCTTCATAACAGCAATAAACTCTGGGAAACGCTTGAAAATACCCTTCCGAATGCAGATATAGTATTCGGCTCGATGCTCTTCAGCGAGGAAATTGTACGACCACTCGAAAAACTGCTTGATGCTCTGACCTGCCCGATCTGTATCATTACCAGCAATCCCGCGCTGATAACAAAGACACGACTTGGAAAATTTTCACTCCGTAAGCCGAAAAAAGAAGAACCTAAGGCATCGAATATTTTCAAGCAATGGGCTTCAAAACTGATGCCCAGGCAGAACCATGGGGAAAGCCAGCGGCAGCTTACGCTTGTGCGCAATGTCAGTAAAATCATGAAACACCTTCCCGGCAAGGCGCGAGATATCCATACCTTTATTTCTGCTCACCAGTTCTGGCTGAACGGATCACAAGAAAATATGGAAAGATTTCTTTCCCTGCTTGTTGACCGCTACGTTCCTGGCTGGAAAGGCAAGCTCCCTCAGGAAGATCCGCTCTTTTATCCCGATGCGGCAATCTGCCATCCTGATGCACCTGAAGCATTCTTTTCCACCCCATCGTTTCTGGACTGGCATCACAAGAATAAATCAAACCTTGACACCGGTCTGGTTGTGATTCTTGCCATGCGCTCAACAGTATTGAGCAAAAACATGGCACACCTTGACTATCTGCTCCACTCATTTGAATCGAAAGGAATCAAGTGCTGTATAGCTTATAGTAGTGGCCTCGATTTCCGTCCAGTTCTTGATCGGTTTTTCAATTCCGAAATACCCGGTTCTCTGAGGCCTGCACTGCTGATCAATGCTACAGGATTTTCGCTTGTCGGCGGCCCTGCGGAAAACAAGGCTCCTGAAGCGATCGTCGTGCTGAAAAAACTTGATGTCCCATGCTTGAATCTTATTCCTCTTTCGTTCCAGCCTATTGAACAGTGGCGCAAAAGCAATCTCGGTCTTACTCCTCTGCAAACTGCTTTGAGTGTAGCAGTAACCGAACTGGACGGTTCCATAGAACCCCAGATCTATGCAGGCACGGAAACCGGTAGTGAACGGACCATCCCGCTTGAATCAGAAGTAAAAATTATTGCTGAACGAGTACAGCGGTTTCTCAGACTGCAGGATACACCGACTGATAACAAGAAAATTGCCATTATTCTTTTTAATTTTCCACCCAATCTCGGTAACGCAGGTACAGCAGCATACCTCAATGTATTTGAAAGCCTGCATCGACTGCTGCTGGAGATGAAAGCTGCAGGCTACCGGGTGGATGTTCCAGAGAGTACTGAGGTACTGAAAGATCGACTCATTGAAGGAAATCGTCTGGTATACGGTACAGACGGCAATGTTGAGGGGCATTTACCGGTCGATGAGTACCGCAGGCTTTTTCCTGCCTATGAGGACATCGAACCCTTCTGGGGAGACGCTCCCGGCGAAATCCTCAATGACCGTACCCGCTTTCATATTCTCGGCTGCTCTTTCGGGAATATTTTTATCGGCCAACAGCCCAGTTTTGGATACGAGCGTGATCCTATGCGACTTCTCATGGCAAAGGATGCAGCACCGAACCATTCTTTTGCGGCGTTCTATACATGGATTGAACATTCCTTCAACGCCGATGCAGTGCTGCACTTCGGCACCCATGGCGCGCTTGAGTTCATGCCCGGAAAACAGGTGGGACTTTCAAGCTTGTGCTGGCCGAAAAAACTGATAGGCGCTCTCCCTAATTTTTACTGCTACTGCGTCAATAACCCAAGTGAAGGGGCTATTGCCAAACGTCGTGGATTCGCAACGCTGATAAGCTACCTTTCGCCGCCACTGGAACATGCTGGCCTCTACAAGGGCTTGCGGAAACTCAAAGACCTTATTTCCAGTTATAGAAGCAATCCATCAGAAGGGCTGCTTGATGAGATCAAGGAGCTTTCCGTCGCTCTTGAAATTGACGACGGCCAGAATAATTCGCCTGCAGAGGAGTATATCACAATCCTGAACAGCGAGCTTTATCTGATTGAGGAGCGTATGATTCCGCTTGGGCTGCACATCATGGGTGAAGCCCCTTCGCCTGATAGTGTCGGCGACCATCTCGCACTCTTAGCTGGACACAGCCGACCGGAACTTGACGGAAAATCCCTCCCCGAACTGATCTGCATCCACTTGAACTACAATTACCTGCATCTTCTGGATGAAATAGGGTATAACAGAGAAGCTCAGCAGAGATGGCAACAGGTATCCGCAATTTCCCGGGAAGCTGTCAAACGATTTACTGGACATTTAGATACAGGGAAAACCCTTGAGATTTCCATGCCAAGGTTACTTGAAGGAACCCTAGCTGTCCGGATATCGGAAGCAGACAACTACCTTCATCGCGAAGTTGGCGTAAAACCGGGAGACCTGCAGCGCTTCTGGCATTTCATGAATATCGTTCTTATAAATCTTGCTGAAAATCATGAACTCAAGGCAGTGCTCCATGCGCTCGAGGGCAAGTTCATTTCTCCTTCTCCGGGTAACGATCTGGTTCGTAACCCGGACATAGTGCCCACGGGCAGAAATATTCACAGTCTTGATCCTTACACCATTCCTTCAACTTTCGCCCAGAAGGCTGGAAAACGTTCTGCCGAAGAGTTGCTCCTGCAATACAGCAAGGAGAGCGGCGATCTTCCTGAATCCATAGCCCTGATCCTCTGGGGAACAGACAACCTGAAAAGCGACGGCGAAGGTGTTGCCCAGGCACTGGCTCTGATGGGTGCAATAGTTAAAACAGATGAACTTGGAAAAATTGGCGATGTTGAACTTATCCCACTGACTGAACTTGGCCGCCCCCGCATTGACGTGGTCATGACCATCAGCGGCATTTTCAGAGATCTGCTCTCCCTGCAAGTGCGACTTCTTGACAAGGCGGCCCGCATGGCTGCTGCTGCCGATGAACCCGAAAAGATGAATTTTGTTCGAAAGCATGTTCAGAAAGAGATGCTCGAGAGAAACTGCACCTTCGATGAGGCATCGAACAGGGTCTATTCCAATGCACCCGGCAGCTATGGCGCAAACGTTAACCATCTGGTTGAAAGCAGTACCTGGGAAGAGGATAACCAGCTTGCCGAAGCTTTTGTCAGCCGCAAAAGCTTTGCTGTCACATCAGCCGGTCAGTGGGCGGAGTGCCCCGATGCGCTTCGTTCCGCACTGAAGCATGTGACCCTGACATTCCAGAATATCGACAGCTTTGAAATCGGTATTTCTGATATTGATCATTATTATGAGTATCTTGGCGGAGTTTCAAAAACCGTTGAGCACCTCAGTAAAACGAAACCCAAAGTGATGGTTGGCGATATCGATGGCGCAGGAACAAAACAGCGGATCTGTTCACTTGAAAAGATGGTCTCGCTTGAGGCACGCACTAAACTGCTCAATCCGAAATGGTATGAAGCTATGCTTGAGCACGGCTATGAGGGGGTCAGGGAGATCGAGTCCCATCTCAGCAACACCTATGGATGGAGCGCCACAGCCTCGGCAGTTAAAAAGTGGACCTACGATCAATTCAACGAAACTTTTCTGCAGGACAAAGCCATGCTGGATCGACTTGTTGCCCTTAACCCGCATGCAACCATGTCGATGACCAGAAGGTTGCTCGAAGCGCACTCTCGAGGCTTCTGGGAAGCAGAGGAGAACATCATTGAAGAACTGCAGGAACTCTATGCTGATCTTGAAACCAGAATTGAAGGGGTTCACCATTAAAGCACATGTAACGCCAATTTTTATACCATCAGCCACGTAACCGACAAAATTTTATACCATGAGCAGCTCCTCTTTCAATGCAGAAGAACACAAAAAAATGCTCCGCTCGTATTTCAACGGCCAAGGCTTTCAGCGATGGGCATCAATATACGGGGATGATAAACTCTCTTCGGTGCGCAATACTGTCCGTCAAGGCCATGCAGTCATGATGGACAAGGCATTCGACTGGCTGCAGCAGCTTGAGCTCCCGAAAAATGCAACTGTGCTTGATGCCGGATGCGGAACAGGTCTGTTCAGTATTCGTCTTGCTAAAGCAGGCTATAAGGTAAAATCGGTCGATATCGCTTCACAAATGGTGGAAAAAGCGAAAACTGAAGCCATTAAGCAGGGCGTTCAGAAAAAAATTGAATTTGAAGTAAATACCATTGAATCGGTCAGCGGCGCTTATGATGCCGTCGTCTGCTTTGATGTACTGATTCATTACCCGGCGGAAGGATTTGCCCAGGCATTCCGCAACTTGAGCAGCTTGACAAAAGGTTCAGTTATTTTCACTTATGCTCCTTACAATAAAATACTTGCTTTCCAGCACTGGATTGGCGGTTATTTTCCGAAAAAGGAGCGACGTACAACCATCCAGATGATTCGCGACGAGGAAATGCAGAAAGCTATGGCCACTGCTGGAATGAAAGTGAAAAATCGCGAAAAAATCAGTTGGGGATTTTATCATACCATGCTTATGAACGCATCTCACAAGTGACGATGTTATGGTGAAAACCGTATGAATATTTTATAAAAAAGTTGTAGATTAATAATTCAGGGATTTTTACAAGCCTAATCAAGGTTATTTTGGTACGTACTGTAATCCCTTTTTTGAAAAACATATCTGGAGGGTAGAGACCGATGAAAATACTGATGGTTCAGCCAAATTATCATTCAGGCGGAGCTGAAATTGCCGGTAACTGGACGCCAAGCTGGGTAGCATATATAGGTGGCGCTCTGAAACAGGCAGGGTACGATCAGGTGCGATTTGTTGACGCCATGGCCGATTACCTTACTGACGATCAGATTGAGGAGATCATCCGCAAAAACAAGCCGGATGTGGTGATGACCACCAACATCACACCCTCTATCTTCAAGGCACAGGATATTATGAAACTCGCTAAAAAAGTGAATCCGAATATCCGGACACTTATGGGCGGTATTCATTCAACCTTCATGTACCCTCAGGTACTGAGCGAAGCGCCGGAAACCGATTACATTGTCCGCGGTGAAGGTGAAGAGGTTACTGTTAACCTTATCAGAGAAATTGACGCGGGTACTGATCGAAGGAACCGTGCAGACATAACGGGTATCGCTTATATCGATGACGACGGCAAGGTGTTCGCCACCGCCGCACATCCTGTCATTGAAGACCTTGATACACTTACTCCCGACTGGAGCCTTTATGACTGGGATAAATACATTTACACTCCTCTCAACTGCCGCCTTGCTGTTCCTAACTTTGCCAGAGGATGTCCCTTTACCTGTACATTCTGTTCACAGTGGCAGTTCTGGCGCCGCTACCGTGCACGCAGCCCAAAGACTTTCGTCGATGAGATAGAGGTGCTGGTGAAAAAGTACAAGGTCGGCTTTTTCATTCTTGCTGACGAAGAACCGACAATCAACAAACAGAAATTCGTTTCCCTATGTCAGGAGCTCATCGACCGCAAGCTTGACGTTACCTGGGGCATTAATACCCGCGTAACCGATATCATGCGCGACGCAGACCTTCTGCCGTTCTTCCGTAAAGCAGGCTTGGTACACGTCTCGCTCGGAACTGAAGCAGCCAGCCAGATGAACCTCAACCGATTCCGTAAAGAGACAACCATTGAAGAAAACAAGCTTGCCATCAAGCTATTGCAGAAAAACGGTATTGTAGCAGAAGCCCAGTTTGTTATGGGACTCGAACACGAAACCCCTGAAACTATCGAGGAAACCTACCAGCTCTGTAAAGACTGGGATCCGGATATGGCCAACTGGACCATTTACACCCCATGGCCTTTTTCGGATCTCTTCAAAGAGCTTGGCGACAGGGTAGAGGTCCGCGACTACTCCCGCTACAACTTTGTGACACCGATTATCAAGCCCGACAACATGGAGCGCGAAGATGTGCTGAAACTGGTTTTGAAATCATACGCCCGTTTCTACGCACGCAAGACCTTCTTCAGCTATCCATGGATCAGGGATCCCTATGTCCGCAAGTATATGCTGGGCTGTCTGAAGGCTTTTGCCCAGACCACCATTACCAAGCGCTTCTATGATATTGATCGTGTCAAGACCAAAAATAACAAGATCGAGATCGACCTTGGTTTCGACAAGTCCAGGATTCTGACCCAGAACGAGGTGAAGAACCTCAAGGAGCTGCGTCCGGAAATGGTTGCCGACATGAGCTTCGGTCTTAAAGAGGCCGGTTACCAGCGTGAGCACGATGAGCACAACTGGGACGAGTTCGACGAGACAACTATCAAGGATCGTACCTCATCAACAGTTCGAAACTGCTGATAACACTTGTTCAATCATTCAACAAAATGCCCTTCAACAACGGAGGGCTTTTTGTTGAATATACTTCCAGAAAGTTGCTGAACATGCTTCCTGATGTCGTCCGGCCATGTGGTTACGATTTCATTGAACTTTTCAGAAGTTACAGCGAACAAGGCTCTTGCTGCCTCCTCAAATCCCGGCAGATCACCAGCCATGGCCGACATGAATCTGTAGACAGCCTCTTGTGCTGTACGCAACTGATCCCGATCGCTGTTCATGCGCCTAGCTTCCTCAACCAGTTTACGAAGAGCCACAGATGCGCCTCCAGGTTGACTATTAAGCCATTCCCAATGCCTTGGCAGTAAGGTGACCTCCCGAGGAATAACCCCCAGCTTCGGGCGTCCCGGCCCTCGATAAATTGTTTCCTGATTGTTTTCAAGTGCTGTGGAATTTCCCAAACTCTTCAGAACATCTTCCTTCGTTCCACGAAAATCCACTTCAACAAGATCACTGCTGATACCGTCAAATATTAATACCGAGAGCGCTTCACCAATATCAATTTTCTCTTTAACCTTTATGATAACCTCTACCAGCCCTCCTTCAGCAATACAGCGACTGCCATCAAATGCTGTGAAATATTGAATATTTTGTCTGTTCATTATCTGTTAAGTTATGAATAATATTATCCGGATAAAATACAGATAAATATCTCATGACAGAATAAAATATCAACCTTATTGACAGATTGAGACTTTTCTTCGTCTATACACTTTTTTTATTCCCTTTCAATACCGTTCCGATACCAAGACGGTCTGCAATATTTGCTTCAGGATCGATTACCGGTCTGATAAGTGACGATGCGCAGGTCATGAGCGTGGTGACGCCAGGCCCGTGACCTGCTTCCATACAGTCGCTGTGTACAATTATACCGATACTGACGGCTCCTTTGCGATACGCTCTTCCATAACGGTTATCATGATCCAGAAGTGCTACAAAATCACCGAAACGGATTTTGTCGATGCCGTACTCTTTTACCGTTTCAGCATCGCTGGTCATGATATCGTAATCCCCTTTTGCCACATGAGCCGAACCGATTCCTGATCCCATACAGACTGCTGGAACAACCGTTGTAACCGGCACTTCGAGCACTCCATCTTCATGTTCCCGAATATTCATGGCCTTAAGCAGATCGGGATCGAGATTGAACAGAATAATATCAGGATAGTCCGTAAGCTTCAGCCCCTGGCCTTTCCCCCTGATGATAATGGTATCGCTGTAAAGCAGCTTTTCCTTGACATCGCGCACAAAATCCACGATGACATGTTCCGATCCGCCATGATGACCGAGTACACGTCCTTCTGCTCCTTTTGCTTCACCGGTCGCGACTGTGGCAAGGTTACCTGCACAAGAATAGATCTGCAAGCCGACATTTGGATGCTCGAATGGTTTATTGGTATCGGCAGTGCAGCTCACACCTGGCTCTATATGATCACCTTGCCAGCCAAAAGCCGGATCTCCTACCTGCACATTCAGGGTAATGCCTCCAATTGAAGGGAGAAGAAAGGGAGTCCCATGGTGGTCAACTTCCCAGTTTCCTCTTGTTCTCGGTTGTCCAGGCTGGCACTGGAGTAAAAATTCTACAAGATAGGGTTCGTTTGTGTTAAGCATAAATTATTTGTGATGAAATGGTTGTCTGTATAATTCTATGAATCAAAGCCGGGACGTATAAAGGCCCTGGCAGCAGGAAAAACAACTTCAAGTGAACGGCGCAGACGATCAAGATGAACAAGAATAGAAAGTGTTTTATCTTCATATGCAGGATACTCGGCATAAAGTACGCTCCATGAAGCAAGAGAGCGATCAATAGCTATGAGGGTAACTTTAGCGGTACCGCTGGCATCACTTTCCGCATCGTTATGAACTGTAGCAGGTTCGTTCAGACGACCTTCGACTGCACGGACAATTTTCGGATAGATAAAATACTGATAATGTCTGATGACCTGGAAATGCTCATCAAGAAAGAGATGGTGATTGGTTAACAGTGACTCCTCCTCAGATTCGAAAAAGTCGTCAAAAGCTGCAAACCAATCGTTAACCATACCGGAATAGACAAGAGCTGCACTTGCACAAGAATGTTCGCGGGCGTTCCGATGGAAACTCTCGTACAGTTCTGAAGATGCGGTTTCCCTGTCAAGATCTTCAGGTTCGATACCTTCCTGTGCTGCAATATCCCTGATAAGACGCATTGCTTGCACAAGAGCTTCACCCATATCCTCCCAAAACCGTGTATTCAAAGCATCAAAATCCTGCAAGGCATCACTACTCTGTGTTTCTTCAGATTCAATCTGAAACTGAAGGCAACGAGAAGTATAGGTGCAGCGCTCGCACCAGCGGTCACAATAGTTAAAGATGCCAGGAATCAAGTCAGTTTCAGTGCCCATTGATTGTTCACTTAAGTTTTCCTTACCATTCCTCCACTACCACTCGATGCGACCTCTCAGCGACTTGACAGCTGAGCGCTTCTCTTTTGTTTCAAGTCGTTTAACTTTTGAACTGATGGTTGGTTTTGTCCTCCTGCGTTTTTTTGGAACATCGTTCACGCTTCCCAGAATTACCTGAAGCCTGTTAACAGCATCTTCTCGATTTTTCTCTCTTGAACGAAAACGCTGTGCTTTAATGATAAGAACTCCTTCTCTTGAAAGACGCTTATCCCTCATTCTGAGCAGAGGTTCCTTTATCTCATCCGGAAGAGAAGAAGCTCTGATATCAAAACGCAGATGAACCGCAGTCTCAACCTTGTTGACATTCTGTCCGCCTGCTCCTTGCGAACGCATTGCATGCAGCTCGATTTCGGACACGGGAACGGTAACCATCTGCTTTTTTTTCTTAACATCAGTCATTGCATCTGATTATCATGGTTTTGACTGTAAAGCATCAAGTGCAGTGATTGTTTCTGGCCATGTTTCAAATCTGATGCTTTTTATCCCCACCGCGGCAGCCGAATTGCAGTTTTCAGGCAGGTCATCAATCAGCACAAACTCATGTGCTGGCAATCCTGAATCATGAAGAAGATATTCGAATGCTTCAGGTGAGCTTTTCAGAAACCCGTGCTGATAAGAAAGATAGTAACGTTCCCGCTCCCTTAAAAAAGAATAATGGTTCAAGAGAAAAGCAAAATGCAATGGATCGGTATCGCTCATTATCCAGATCCGATATTCTCTGCTGAGAGTTTCCACGGCCTCCTCTGCACCTTCCAACGGGGAAAACACATCCTGCCACAGTTCCCTTATTTTACCATGGCTCATATTTCCGGTCAAAGAATCTCGGTCAATCATGCAGAGAAAGTCAAGTGGTGCAATAATACCTTGATCAAACTTGGTTTTCAGCTCTCCTTCACAATATTTTCTGGACACCGCCTGCAGGTCTGAAACCCCATCGGGCACTACTCCTCTGCAGAATCTTAAAAAATCTACCGATGCAATCACGTTTCCGATATCAAGTAAAATAATGCTCATGCTCTTTATTTCGTCTGTTCTTATGATGTTGGTCACTACAATATTCCCTCTTGTCGGAGAAACAGAAAACTTCAATACTCTGTATCACAACAATAAGCCCTTTTGTAAAGCCGATGTCGAAGATACAACCTTGTTGCCGCAAATCGCAGAAACGCAAAGGGCGCATAGTTATGCGCCCTTTGCGTTTCTGCCATAGTTGAAACTGTTCGGCTTCTCATGAAAAAGCTTTGTGCGGTTAATCATAACAACCACATTCATAATAATACGATAGTGCTGAAAACTAATCCGCAGGCAAAGCCGCTCGGACTAAACGGCATGAAGAACCGTTCTATGGTTCGAAAATCATTTAGAGAGGAGTTACATCTTCAGCCTGTAGCCCTTTCGCTCCCTGGGTTACTTCCATCAAGACTTTCTGGCCTTCAACAAGAGTTTTGCGACCAGTGCCATTGATAGCACTGTGATGCACAAAAACATCTTTGCCGCCTTTCTGCTCGATAAAGCCGTAACCTTTTTCTTCGTTGAACCATTTAACAGTTCCTTCAACCTGATTACCCATATCTACCTCTTTTTATTTTTGCCATTAAAATTTGGCGTTACAATGAACGAACCTCGACATGAGGCGTTCAAAAACGAATTTATTTTTCGTAAAATGAATTTACTCACTTTAAGCTAATTCAAAAAGGAAGTTGAGCAGTTTACACTACTTTTTTATTTTTGGCAAAAAAAAGCAGTTGGCCCTTTTTAAGAGCTCTCAGCTGTCATAAACCCGATGGGAAACACTTACTACCTTATTGCCCAGAGCTTGATCTTGCGATCATCACTTCCACTCGCAATTATTTTGCCGTCAGGAGAGATATCAACCGATTGCACTTCGAGCACATGACCTCGATAAGAATGCAGCTGTTTACCTGACTTTACATCCCAAAGTCGAACCGATTCATCGTTTGCTGCACTGGCAACCTTGGTGCCATCAGGACTGAAACAGACACTGCGCACAGCATCGTCATGACCCTCAAAGACGGTGATAATTTCGCCACTTCCCGCATTGAGAATCTTGACCTTGGAATCACGTCCGCAGAAAGCTATAAGCTTATCATCCGGACTATAAACCAATGCATGAGAAAGTCTGTCATTTGTACTGAAGTTAGCAATATTTTTTCCGGTTTCTGCATCCCAGATTTTTATGATTGGTTCTTCTCCGCAACTGGCGATTTTTTTTCCATCATGGCTGTATGCAAGACATTCTATATATGATTTATGGCCGAGAAACCGTGACTGTTCTTTTCCTGTTTCCACATCCCATAACCTGATTGTTGTATCGCGTGAACAGCTCGCGACAATTTTGCTGTCCGGACTGAAGGCAACCATGCGTACGGCAGTATCATGACCTTTGCAGACATGCAGACACTGTCCGGTAGAAGCATCCCAGATTCTTACTGTGCTGTCAGTGCTGCCACTGGCAAGCCGTCTGCCATCGCGGCTGATATCGACGCACTCAACCCAGGTGTCGTGCCCTTTCAAGGTAAGCAGCTGTCTGCCGGATTCAACATCCCACAGCATAACCTGTTCATCAAAACTTCCGCTGACAAGTTTTTTCCCATCGGCACTGAATTTAACACCTAACACCCTGTCGAGATGACCTTCCATCGTTTTTATCAGATTCACATCTTCAATAACCTTTGGAAGCTTCAACTCAACTTCCTTTTTTCCGAATATGTTCGATAAGAAACCCATAAGAATAGTCTTGTTTGAATTGATACACTTTTAGCCGATTCAGATCACCCTGGTTGAATGTGCTGATTTTAATCGTGCAATTTAAAAAAAAATATCACCTTCCCCGAATTCTCCCCGCTGTCAGGAAAAATTGTAGTGCCGACCTTTCCAGCTTGCCCCTTTTCCGAATTTTATCGTAAGAAACGAGTTAAACGCTATGGCAATCAGTACCATCTCGGAGAGAACATGAAGGAAAGCTATCGGAAGTGACTGGCGAAACGCACTTGCTATAATGAGCCTGCAAAGAAGGGCGATGATAATCTGGAAAAGAGGAATCCAGAACAATGTTACATCTGAGTTCCCGAACATCAGTGAGCGGAACAAAAATGCATAGGGTACTATGTAGAGTGCGGCAATTATCGACACCAGCATTAAAAGCCCCGGAGTGCTGTAGCCAATGGCGGCAAATAGATTTTTTGAAAACCCATCCCAGATCTCCTTAAAATTATGATACATCCTGCAACTAACCACATCTGAGCCGTTAAAAGCGACAACCTTGCCTCCCGCTTTCTTAACAGCTCTGCAGAGCCAGACATCTTCGACAATCGCATCTTTAACGGCAGCATGGCCGCCAATACGCTCATACAACACCTTACGAAAAAAAATATACTGACCGTTGGCAAAACAAAAAGCGGGTCTCGGGCTTGTTCGAACTAAACGAAGCGGCAAGTAGCACATGAGAATAACATGAATCAGCGGCACAACACTCTTTTCCCAGAATGATCCAAGCTCCTGATGGGGCATAAGTGAAAGCATGTCTGCGCCTGATCTTTGTATCGCACCAACGGAGCGACGGAGGGCATCAGGCTTATGTATGGTATCAGCATCAGTAAAAAGCAACAGTTCGCCCTTTGACTGGCTGCTGAGCTGAAAACAAGCCCATGCCTTACCGTGCCATCCAGGCGGAAGCGGCTCACCACGAAAAACCCGCAACTGCTCCCCAAACTCGGTGGCAAGACCATCCAACAACTCAAGGGTAGCATCGGTTGAGCCGTCATCAAGCACGAGAATCTCAAATGACCCGTAGTCCTGCCTCAATAGTGATCGGACACAGCGTTCGATGTTCAGCTCTTCATTGCGGGCAGGTACCATCACCGAAACCAAAGGCCCTGCATGGGGCGAATTCTCCCTCATACAGGGAAAGTCAATCAGGTTTTTCAGCAACAGCCCTAAAAAAAACAGCAATAATAACAAAACAGATATCTGATAGCATAAAAGCATAGAAGCGATAAAAAAGGCCACCGTTTCGGGCAGCCTGCAAGTTCATGTATTAGACCCGTAACGCCTTTCAATCAATCAGTTTGTTGATATCATACTCAAATATTCCTTCAGCGCCGGATCTTTTCAGCTCCGGAATAAGATGGCGAACAATTTTTTCTTTAACGATAACTTCAAGTGCCACCCACCCTTCTTCGGAAAGATGAGAGATGGTCGGTTGACGCAAAGCTGGAATAATTGCAATAATCTTGTCAAGGGAAGATTTTGGCGCATTCATTTTCAAGCCAACCTTTCCCTGTGCGTTAATAGCCCCTTGCAGCAGCATGGCCATATTCTCTATCTTCTCACGTTTCCAGGGGTCATTCCATGAATTTTTATTGGCAATCAATTTTGTATTTGACTCAAGAATAGTGTCAACAATCCTCAGCTTGTTCGCCCTGAGAGATGAGCCTGTTTCAGTCACTTCAACGATGGCATCGGCAAGATCGGGCGGCTTGACTTCAGTGGCTCCCCAACTGAACTCCACTAAAGCATTGACGCCATTCTTTGCAAGATATTTCTTGGTAATATTAACCACTTCAGTAGCAATATGCTTGCCTTCAAGGTCCTTGACCGATTGGACGGAAGAGTTTTCAGGAACACAAAGCACCCAGCGCACCGCCCTCATTGACGCTTTTGAATAAACAAGATCAGCAACCTCAACCACATCGGCATCAGTTTCGATAATCCAGTCTTTACCGGTCAACCCGACATCAAAAGCACCAAGCTCGACATAGTGAGCCATCTCCTGAGCCCTGATAAGTATGGCTTCCAACTCATCATCATCTATAGAAGGAAAATAGGATCGGCTCTGAACAGAAAAATGAAATCCTGCATGTGCAAAGAGATCGATAGTTGAATCCTGCAGACTTCCTTTCGGTAAACCAAGTTTCAGAACCTTGTTTAAATTACTCATAGCATCAGCTTTCTATAAATTAACGTTATAACTCCTCGAGTTTAAAAAAACCATTTTTAAAAACTCCATAAGGCAAATTACCATTAATCCACGATCCGAGATTGACATACCTGCAGGGAGAGACTGAAAGCTCCGTTATTCCCTGAACATGATTATGACCGCAGACAAAATAATCAAACTTCTTTTCAGTCGCCAATGATTCTGCAAAGTTTAACAAACGATCGGTTTCGAACACTTGATCGACTTTTTTATGCTTACGACTTAAGCGTGATAAACTTTTTATCAAACCGATAGCGAGATCAGGATGAAACTCCAAAAGTGAAAGATTAAAGCGGTTCCTGACAATACGCGTAAAAAGCTTATAGCCGATATCTCCTTTCCCCAGCCCATCTCCATGGGCAATCAGAAATTTACGGCCATCAATCACCCGCTCATTTATACCGTATATCGTTTTTACCCCAAGTTCATCATCAAAATATCGCCCAAGATAAAAATCATGGTTGCCTGCTACATAAATCACCTCTATGTTATGGCTTACAAGGTCAGACAATAAACATGTAAATCTGGAAAAACCCTTTGGAATGACATAACGGAACTCCATCCAGTAATCAAGAATATCTCCAAGCATATAAAGTGAACTGCCCTCGGCCTTGATGATGGCAAAAAGCCGATCGAGGTTATCCAGCTTGAGCTGCTCGCTTTTTGGGTTCTGCAGCCCTATATGAATGTCGCTGATAAAATAAGTTGCTGGCATATCCCCCATCTTCATGCGTTCATCTCACAAATAACAGGCTGTGACAATGACCGCAAAAGGTATGGTAAGATTATCAACCTCTTTAGGACTTACACCTTCAACAATAGTAGCAATAAGTGCAATAGTCACAATCTTTCCTGCATCAAACAATTCAGGGACAATAAGCCAGACAAAAAACAATCCCGCAAAAATACTGCCAACAAGAAAAGCAAGACTGCCTTCAACACTTTTATCACTAAGTACCCGATATTTCAATTTGCCGTACCGGGTACCGATTATCGGAGCCAGACCATCTCCCCAACCAAGAATAGCCATCGCCAGCACACCGGGAAACTGCTTGTAATAGAGAGTCCCACAGATCATCGCCACAATCACAAAATAGAGGGTACCCTTAAGCAATTCACGCTTGTCACCAGTACGGGTCATGGTTTTTACGGCCTGGTCGTCATCTGCAGCAAACAGACCTTTCTGGATCAACAGTACCGTCCAGACAGCAAACACGGTTATATTAAGATAGTGCGACCAACCGGTATCAATATAAAGCGGAAGAAAAACGATGGCCGAACCGGCACAGATATGGGTAATTTTACGGCTGATATCCCTTGGAAGCGCATGATTGGTTACAAGGTAATCCATAAGGGGAGGAACACTGAACACATAGACAAAGGTAAGCAAGGTAACCAGTGCATTATGCCATACAACTGGAAGCAGAAAAAAGGTTGTTTGAGTATTCATAGCACCACATTGATTTAAAGATTACTCTATTTCCCGGACAATGAAATTATTGAAAATAGACCAATACAGCGACTCTTGAAAAAAAACCGGCCACTGTAACCACATTTGATGCTTATACAGAATCAATACCAGCTCTACATCGTCAATATTTAATGTATTTCAATCCAACCATTCCGGCAACAAGCAGATTGTTGAGTAAAAACAGGATATTGTTTATAACCTGAAACCTGAGAAATGTATTGTGTTCCTGAACATCACTTTTACCGATTGCATTACCGAATCCATCTTCCACAGCACCCTTCACAAATGATAATCCTCCTTTTGGATCCTGTAACAGCTGCACCTGAATGGAAAGATTGAGGGCAAGACCGATCAGCACAAACACCATGGGTATCATAAACCCCCAGGTAAAAGATAGGTAGGCAAGGACTCCAAAAACAAGGTCAATAATCAAAAATGACACAAGAAAGGTATTTCTGGCACCAATCATTACCGTTAGAGACTTGAGTCCACCTTCCTTATCGCCTTCCGCTGATTTGAAATCATTAAGAATGATCAGGGCAACTGCCATGAAAAAGTTTAAAGTGGCAAGCCAAAGAGCTTCCGGACGAATATCACCGAACAATGCATTCGCTGATAAAAAGGAAACGAAACCATAGGAAAAGCCAACAGCGGGAGCAGAGGTCAGAATATTTTTTTTCAACTTGAGTGGCGGAGCGGAATAGATATAGGCTACAAAAAGAGCTGCCATGATTGACAAAACAATAACCAGACCACGAACTCCACCGATATGCACCCCGATAAAGACTCCGATACCCATAGCAAGCAAAAGAACGACAACACTGTTCCCTAAAGCCTCCATTTCCGTCAGACGACCTGAAGGAATTGGGCGGGAAGGTTCATTGACCCTGTCAAGTTCCAGATCAAAATAGTCATTGACTGACTGGCTGAATCCGGTACCAAGAGGACCAAACATCAGAAAAATGGCAAGCAGAAGAAGATAGTCGTGAAGGGTTGGCTGCATGGCACCAGAAGCCATAACGCCTCCTGCGAGGCAAGGAAAAACACTGATCCAGGTAACAGGATCAAGAAGTTCAAGATGTGCTCTTACTTTATCAATCAACCCAAGTTTTACAGGAACTGACATGCTTATACTTATCTCCGAAGCCCGGATACGAGCTTTTTATTAAAATGTTTTCAGAACTTTAATTTACAAATCCAGCACGAGATAAAAAACTCTTAATAGAAAAGGGATTTGTCCTTAATGATTGAGGAAACCTGATCGACAGAATACTCCGGTTTTCCAATCAATGTTGCTGAAGTAGATGACGTTATAAGCACGTTCAACCGTTCACCTGTCTGATAATGTTCACGATCAAAAATAACAACCCTATTCGTCCCAGTGCGCCCCATCAGTTTCTGTGAAGATCGTTTGCTTTCTGATTCAGCAAGAACTTCGACAACTGTTCCAACTGCCGCCTGATACAGTTCTCCGGATATACTGTTCTGCAGGTCAATAATCTCCTGCAACCTTCGTTTTTTCGTCAATTCCGGGACATCATCTGCAAGAGTTCGTGCAGCAAGGGTTCCTGGCCTTTCAGAGTAAAAAAACATGTATGCCAAATCAAAACGTACCTCCGAGAGAAGATCAAGCGTTGCCTGATGATCATCCTCCTGCTCACCGCAAAATCCGGCAATAATATCGGTTGTCAGTATAACTCCCGGAATAGCCTTACGAATCAATGCTATTTTTTCTCTGTAATCCTCAATAGTATGTCCGCGGTTCATAAGCCCGAGAATTTTTGAAGAACCAGACTGCACCGGCAGATGAATATGATTGCAGATATTTGGACGATCGGCTATAGTACGCACAAGCGCCTCGGAGATGTCTTTCGGATGAGAGGTAGTAAACCGGATCCTTGCCAGGGGAGCTTCACGACTGACAGCTTCAAGAAGAGCTGCAAAATCGCGACCTTCTTCCGGATCGCTGTAGGAATTGACATTTTGTCCAAGAAGGGTAATCTCCCTGTACCCGGAAGCAACAAGCTGCCGGACTTCGCCCATTATCAAAGTGAATGGATGACTGCGTTCCCTGCCGCGTGTAAACGGCACAACGCAGAAAGCACACATGTTGTTGCACCCCCTCATGACCGGCACAAAAGCACTGATCGACCCCTGCCTGACCGGCTCAATTCCTTCATAGGTTTCTGCAGAATTAAACTCTAAAAAGAAAGGTTTCTGCCCGGCTTGAACTTGCCGAATAAGCAATGGAAGAGAACGGTAGGTATCAGGGCCGGCAAGGAAATCAATTGCCGGAGAAAGGGAAAACATCTCCTGCCGCTGATACTGCGGTACACACCCTAACACGCCTACAATTAGGCCTTTATGTCTTTTTTTCAGCCCATGAAGATACTGGAGATAATGCTCAATGCGATCGACTGCATTTTCCCTGACAGCGCAGGTATTAAGCAGAATAATCCCTGCTTCATCCTCGCTTTCAGCGGGAATATACCCCGCCTGCTGTAGCAAAGCTGTTATGATTCCGGAGTCAGACTGATTCATCTGGCACCCGAACGTATGAATGTAAAAAGTGTTACTTCCGCTTGTTCTCATCATGAATGCTCTTTGTTCCTGTAACGTATTGTTAAAATAGTAAACATTTGAAAAAATGGACCTTACTGCCATAGATGCTAGATAAAGATGCTTTCATACTCAACAGCATAAGCAGAAACAATGTCGGAAAGAAAATAAAACAAAGATGGGGGACAATCATGTCCCCCATCTTTGTTTTTATCACGATCCGGATGTGACCACATAATCTATGCTCCATAAAGGCTCTTGAGAGAGACCTTCAGACACCGAAATGAATATGCTTGAATTTTTCAAGCAGCACTTCGGCTTCCTCCTTGCATTGACCACATACCGTACCAAGCTTGGTGCGCTCCTGCAGTTCAAAATAGGTTCGGGCACCTTCAAGAACCGCATCCTCTATATCATGATCTGTGATACTCATACACTGACAGATCACTTTGGACTGCTCCTTCTTAACCTTGTCTTCCTGACCGTTGCGGGTATAGTAATTATTTATGGCAGCCCGTAAAGCCTTATCACCTAGCACTGAACAGTGAATTTTATGATCCGGAAGCCCTCCGAGCGCCTGAGCTACCTCTTTGGGAGATATATGAAATGCCTCATCAAGAGTCCTGCCTTTGACCATTTCGGAAAGAATGGATGTACTGGCAATAGCACTGGCACAACCATAGGTTTTCCACTGACAATCAGTAATCACCTCTTTTTCCTTGTCCACCTTTATCACTACCATCATCTGATCCCCGCACTGCAGGTTACCTTCCATACCGACACCGTCGAATTCATCAGTATTCTCTCCCTGAAGAATATTCTTGGGATTCATAAAATGTTCCTTCAGCGTTTCGCTATATGCCCACTCACCTGCCTGCAGCATGCAATCCTCCTTTTATATAAGCCGTTGACATGTTTCTGATTCTTTCAATTATTCCTGGTAAAACATTAAGGAGGTAATCGACCTCCTTCCTTGAACTTTCCCGACCCATGCTGAAACGGATCGAGCCATGTGCAAGCTCAGCATCCACACCAGTCGCAAGAAGCACATGCGAAGGGTCAAGAGATCCAGATGCACATGCCGATCCAGTAGAAACAGCAATACCTTCGATATCGAGATAAAGCAGGATAGCTTCGCCTTCAACCCCTGTAAATGAGACGTTAAGGGTACTGGCAAGAGCATCCGTAGGGTGGCCGTTAAAATGAATATCATCGATGCTTTCCTCGATCCCGTTCCTGAGAATGTACTTCAGTTCGAGCAGCCGTTCCTCCTCCTCCGGCATTTCGATTGCCCTCATTTCAACCGCTTTTCCAAGACCTAGAATACCGAGGGTATTTTCTGTACCTGCTCGCCGGCCCAGTTCCTGATGACCTCCCCTTATCAATGGGCAATAGGGAACACCTTTTTTTACAAACAAAGCACCGACGCCTTTCGGACCATATATCTTATGAGCTGATATAGTAAGAAAATCAATACCAAGTTTGCTGACATTTACCGGTACCTTGCCAACTGCCTGCACAGCATCGGTATGCATTAATGCCCCGCTTGCATGCACCATTTTTGAAATAGTTTCAATATCCTGCAGGGTGCCTATCTCATTGTTTGCCATCATGATCGAAACCAGACCAACATCATCGGCAAGCATTCCTGCAAGCTGATCGAGATCGACTTTGCCATACTGGTCAACATCAAGATATTTTACTCGTACACCACGGTGTCCAAGACATTCAGAGGTCTCAAGAACACAGGGATGTTCTATCTTGGTGGTAATAATTGAACTGCGCATCTTTGAACCAGGAATACACTGGCTCGAGCCACAGACGAAAAGTGAGAGCACAGTATTGTTGGCTTCCGATCCACTGCCGACAAAAATAATTTCTTTTTCGGTTGCCCCGATAAAATCAGCGACCTTCCTGCGGGCATTCTCCACATTTGCCCTTGCTTCACGTCCATAAGAATGCATGCTGGAAGGATTGCCAAACATTTCCATCGCCGCAATCATTTCCTTTTTCACTTCCGGATGAAGCGGTGTCGTGGCATTGTTATCAAAATAAACCTTCATGTCTGCCATAATTCTTTCAATATTCGTGGTTTCGGCTTATGCCATTACTAATGTTACGTTATTCATTGCTTTAACCGGTCTTGGAAAATCCACTCCAACAGATTTCCTTCGCAACTGTCTGGAGACAACACAACTGTCTTCCCTTCAAATAAAAAACAATAATAGGCAATAAACATTCTTTATAACAATAACAAACATCATCAAGACTCGTGAATCAATGACGTGAATGGTGAACTTCACCTTAACAAATGTTTAAACAACATTATTAATTCCTTTAACCGGACTTAATATATCCTATTTTATTGAAAACACGACACACTCTTTGAAAAAAAGTTCGATGTATGGAAAATGCTCAATGAATGATAAGGACACGCTCAGTAGTCTGAGGAATTTTTTTTCCGTTGAGGTACAATTCGACATATTTTGGCCGACCTATATTAACCCAGAACATTTTGCGAGCCTCGTATCGAAGCACCTGACCTTTAGTAAACTTCCCGCCAGGGTATACCTTGGCACTGTCATCAGCGATAACCTTGACCCATGAATAATCTTCCACCAAGCGAACGACAAGCACCTTTCGGTAAGGAGAAGATTTTGACGATGGGAGAAAAGAAACATTTTTACCCCACTCCCTGGAATTCGAGTTAGTTTCAGGAGCAGAAGTCGGAACAGAATCAACTCTATGTGGCGCTGGTGGATGAGATGGTAAGAGTGCAGCTTTAAGTCCAGGTTTATTCGCACCAGTAATCATAAGAGGATCTGAAATTGGTTCAGCAACAGCAACCGTATCTTCTCCGGTTGGAGAAGGAAGAGTAACGGGACTCGAAGAGTGAGGAGCTGAAGACTGTACCTTATGATTTATACGAAAAAGGGACAGCCCTGCAACAACAACAAGCACAATGCCGATTATCAGCAACACAACAGATTTGGAAAAACGAACATCCCGAAAGACACCCCGTGAGACTTCACTAAAGACTTTCCGAAAGTCAGCCCGAAAGACATCACGAAAGACTTCCTGAAAGACATCACGAAAGTTGGCATCTTGGCTTGGCTTTGTTTCAGTCTTGGCGACATCTTTATCGGCTGAAACATAATCCTTAAGCGCACAGGTAAGCTGCAGCTCCTTTTTGCATTGTTCAAAAGCTTCATCGTTTCCAACCCCCATCATGAGTGCATATTCCTTGATGAAGGTAAAAATATATACCCTGGGTAGAAAACTGAAATCCCCTTCCTCTATTTTTTCAAGATAGTTCTTTTTGACCTTGGTCAGCAGGCTGACATCGTCAAGAGAAAGGTTTCTTTCCGTTCTGGCATTTTTCAACTCCCTTATAAGAAGCTCCAGTGCTATGCTGCTTGTCCCCTGTTCCGTCATAGAAAACAACCCCACTTACAATAACTCAAGGAAATGCTAAAACTTTCAGTCTTGCGAATTTACAAAAAAGCTCCTTTATCCCTCCTTAATCAATGCCATAAGAGGAAATATTCATCCATATTTCACGTCCTTCATCAGAGTTTCTGCCAAGTGAAAACAGTGCCGCCGACCCGGAAACCGTCCCCTGCATCTCTTGACTGATCTTTTGATGAAGGGCTTCAAGCTTAACTCCACTATAGTTTTTCCATAGAAGAAAAACTCTGTCGCGCGGGAAAAAAAGTTTTTGCAGCCTTGCTTCTGTCACCTTATCGGCACGGTAGAATAGAATTCGGGACACAGTCTGGTCTGATTCCGGATGTTCAGATAATAATGAAAACTCTTTAATCGACTGCAGATATGAATACCTTTTCTCAGGTATAACATGATTATTCCTGCTCAAGATATGATAAGGAATAAGATCATCGCTGATAACAACAAGATGCTTGTAGCTGCCAAGAGATCCGGCAAATGGCTCATAAAATGCTTTGTTAAACCATTCCTGTTCTGAGGAACTCTGCCTACGGACAGAAGAACTCGATGCAAATTCACTCCTGAAAGCCTCTTTCTTCGAGCCCGACGTATTAAGCGAGTCGAAACACACTTCGCTTCGAGCTATCTGCAACTGCCTCCTGCTGATCAGCATGGCACCACAAAGGCTGTCTGAAATAAGAGTTTTAATTATCGCCTGCTCCTCCTTCATGGCTGACTGAAGTGTATGAAGCGTTACCGGGATAAACTGGATCGCTTCAGCTGCAACAGGGTTAACGATCCTCACCTGGGGAAGAAGCTCAATCAATCTGCCTCTTTTGATGTTAAGAGCCTGATCGGCACTCCGGTTTTTTTCAAATCCTTCTGCCCGAATGAAAATATCAGCTTTTCGCTGAAGCAGCCCGGAAATTTCATGCTGCAGTTGAGAAATTTCCGCTTCGAGAGCTTCATGACCTTTGCCAAGATTGAAGCATTTTCGATAAATCTGCAATGAACGCTGCAGGTCAAGATGACCCGATTGTTCTGCAGCATCAAAAAGCTCAAAAATTCTTGATTTTTCAAGCAGCAAGCCAGTCAGACGCCTCGCTGATTTTTTTTCAAGCTGAAAAAGGTCTTCTGTCGGATACGGTGGAGCATAATTTCTGTTTATTGCTCCACCCTGCTGCAAAGCTCTGATCCGCTCGTCATCTTTAAGCAACTTGCTCCCTCCAAGCATTAAAAGAGCGGATGCCTGGGCATACTGCATATTTTTTAGACGAAAATATTCAGCAGCTTCGCGAAAAGGATCGGGTTTGAGCACAATGACCGCATTCGATTCAAGACGAAGTATCTGTAACAGCAAGGGATTGCGGGACTCTTCGGCAAGAATAAGTGCCTTGAATAAAAAAAAGCTGGCATTTCTGCGATGCTTCTCAAGAAGCCGAACACTTTTTGATGCTGCTCTGAGCGCCTGAATCCTTTGCTCCAATGCACCTTTCATAGCTAAAACCCTTCCCGACTCAGCAGCAATCTTTACGGCAATAGCATCAGCCTTTTCAAAAACAAGTTGCGGCTGCGACACCTTGCATTGCAGAAGCCCTGCATAAGCTGTAATCCTGGTAGCAGGATCATGCTCCACACCTGATAGATGACGATATATTTCAATGGCTTTCTTATAATCGCCAGACTTCTGGTACAAGGAAGCCAATTCAAATCGGACAGCAGGAGAAGGAGCAACTATATGTTCAAGAGAAGCCGAAGCCGCGCCAAAGCTTCCTAATTCGCGAAACCAGGTTGCCTTATCGGTAAACAGTGACGTACGAAGGGAATCAGACAGTATCCCTGACGGAAGTTTTTCAAGACGTGCCGTGGTTTTGATCGCCTCGTAATACTCCCCTGTCAGTCCTTCAATAACCCTCTTCGCATTCAATGCCTTGACGACCCACGGCGTGTTTGCTTTCAGAGTATCAAGGGCAAGCGCTTTGTTATAAAAATCAAGAGCCTTCCGATAGTCCCCGCGACTGCTACAGTAAAGTGCCTGTTTGTACAACATATCGAGAGATTCCCGCAGGTTATTATCGGTACTGCAGCCTGAAAAAAGAAAATAGAGGCCAAGAAGCACTATTCCTGACGGAAAACTCCGGAAATTAATGTTCATGACACGGAGCCTCCAACTCCCTGAAGATATCGAGCCTATAGTGTATTTTACCTATAATAACTGCAAATCAACAGGTATTTTATATACAACTCAACCAATGAGCAAAAAATAACTGGTTATTCCTGCTACTCATCTCAGCAAAGACGGAATAATTTAAAACGACCTGATAGGCCTTACACGACTTGTGTTTGTCTTATTTCCATCGAGCTGTTGGCCATTGCTGAAGTCCTGCGCCCACGCTTTACCGGCATCGCTTTCGGAGGAACTCCAGTAATAGGTAGTAACAATGCCGCCAAGAACACCGCGATGAATATAGATCTGATTCAACTGCTCTTTGTTCGGTAAAAACCAGTCGCTATAACCATCCACAAACGTGTTGGCCGCAACCTTGGCACCATACCAGTTAAAAAACCCTTCCGCTTTGCCAGAAGAACCCGTCATATCATCTTTTGCAGCAATTAGACCATGCTGTCCGGTACCATCAACATAGAACACAACTCCGCCGTTATAGCTATCACCAATTTTTGGTGTGGCCGCAATGGAAAGTGAAGAAACAGTCACCATACTCAGGCAGGCAAGAAGGTACATGATCCATCGCCGGGTAACATATTTTTTTGCATAAAATTTCATGAGTCGATCCGTTTATAATTAACAATGCAAATTTCATACTGAGGCTCTATACCATTAATATTAATATAAAAAGGGGTGACAGGGAAAGAAAAATATTGGCATAACTACTACGTAATAATCCAGATATCAGGAAATATGCTCTTCGCCCAAAAACTTGCTCATGAATACGGAGAGAACAGCCTCACCGCTTTTCATGATGGAGCAGCTGGAATTACCGCCGAGGCTCTCGACATTACATGCAGAACAATGCCGACGAAAACAGCTACACCAAGCCTTACGTCCTGAGGTACACCAAGAAAAATGCAGCCTGTACGCCTTTAAAACACCACCACCGCCGGCTACTACCCTCAGCACAGCAAGCTGTCTTCACGATTCTTCCCTCCACAGAACTCAGAACTATCTTTCTCAGCACAGTAACATTGACCGGTCGACCCTTCTGGCAAGCATCAGGGAAATAAAACGTCATAATCTCCGGAAAAAAGTGTTGAGCGAAGGTACCCCCTTTTGCCAATAACTGAATGGGTTCGTTCTGTAAATTTTATTAGAATGCCGCAGATCGTCAAGCCCTGGCACTGTCTGATTAACTGATTGGCCGCTCGCATGAGGTGCCTGAGGGCATGATGGAGCTTGCGCCGGGACTGGACGTTGCGCTCGTAGCTGAGGATGCAGAATGCAAGGTCTCCGGCTTCAGGTGGATTTAAGCCGTCGGACTCGAGAAGTGCCTGAAGCGACTGGAGGTGAAGGACCCAGATGGAAACTTTGGTTTGCCATTGTAATATCTCCGGTTTTTTTAGTCCGAAGGTACTGTTTATGATGTTACAAATCCGGATTGTGGGGTGGCACACTTTACTCCGGTAGAGGTGGTACACTTTGCACAGGTGTGCTCATGCCAAGGTAGTTTTGCCTGCCTGACGCGGCCCTGCGATAAGAACAACAGGCGTGTCACTCTCAGCAAAAATGCAATCATGATCACATATAACCGTAAATTATGGATTCTATAAGGATATAATATGGAATATGCAGCCAACAAATTTTCCTCTAAGCCTTCAGCACTGACTACTCCTCCCGTCCCTCCCATAACTATACGATAAAAACACCGTCCCCAAGTTCCTGGAAGGGTAAGGCACTGTAAGATTTAAGGTTAGTAAATGAACAGACGTTCCTTTAAAACACTATCTCGGTGACTCAAGTACAGTTAGTCATGAGCGTCCCGTAAATATAGAATCATACTTGCGCAAGGGAAGTGTACATTATTAACAACGTCCCCAATTTCTCGCAATTTCTTGTGTCAGTGTGTACAATTAGTTCAACTTAAACAATTTGCTCCTACCCTCTCAAACATCTTCTTCAAATATACCGGCCCACCATCTGGCATAAACAGGACATTGCGTTCTTCAAGGTCTGCTTGTTGGCAGGTAACATTGAGCAACCCTTCAAATCGAGTCGCTGACAGAATAAAAGCGTTCAGTGTCAGTTTTGGATCACCGAGCTTCTCCTTGATCACTTTGACTTCCTTGTAAAGGCCAAGCTTGGGATCGGTCAGGTTCATCTGGCGTAACCCTTTTGGATCAATAAAGTTCAGCCATTGTTCTCCTGTAGTGTCGTCTACCAACCATAGCAGAAAATCTGGATAGAAATTTCCTGCCAAAGCAAATCCAAGACCCTTGGCTTTTGTATCGGCATTGCGGAGCAGGTAGAGGCTGCGCTTGCCAATAACTTGTTGGCCGATTGGTGATTTATAGAACGCTTCAAGGTCGTGCACAAACTGTACTTCACTTGGTGCATCGAATACCAGTGGTCGCATTTTTAAAGGAACAGCTCCTTCGAAAAGCCCTGCGAATAAAGGGTAATAGAGATGATGATCAAAGCTGAGCGCAACCATCTGTCCTGCATTCCACTGGTTTGCTTCGCCCAGTCTCCCATTCGTCACAAGTTGCTGGAGTGCCCGGATTTTCTTCTCATAAGCTTCGCCATCCTCAGTGTTATCGATGTCAAAGTGGTAGAGCTTGAGTAATGCATCATCTTCTTCTTTGACATTCACAATGTCGTAAAACTGTCCTTCATACGCAGTTTTCAATGACTTGTAAAAACGATCGGTATAATCCTGCAGTAACCGGATGAGAATATCTTCCTGTTTACTTATAGCGGTGATAGACCTGATAGTCAGCTCTTCCAAGGGTATGAAGAGGGTATACCACTCATTGTGCGTCAGACAGAAATCAACCAGTCGTGACTGTTCAAGGCGGAGATTGCTCCAGCTGCGCTGCAGCTTATACTCCTGAACCGCCAGATAAATCCGGTCGAAATCAAACATTGCCATGGTTGCGCTGGCAATCTTTCCACTATTAAGAATGGCGATTTGTTCGTGAGCACTCTCTTTATTCTGCGAGCTCATGGCTTCAATCTTTGGATACAAATCGAGATCGATATGAGCCTCTTTGATTTTACCTGCAAACTCGGCAGGCACTTCGTAAAGCCATGGAAAATGAGTGCGCTTGAATCCCTTGATCTGGTTGTCCTTATAGCCGTCTTTGAGCAACAGTGTTTTAAGCTTGTTTGTGGGGAGATTGGAGCGGGTTTTGAAATCAAGCTGGATCATCTCATCGGATGTGCTGACACCCTCTTCTTTCAGGTACTCTTTGAATGTTGCCATATAGCCGGCATTCACCCCGAAGATGTTCAGTGTTTCCAGTCGCTCAAGATATGCACCTTTTGGCCGCTGGCCTGGAGTACTGCGCTTGAGGGAATACTCCTTACCCTTTAACCTCACACCCCGCCCGAACAACTGGATAATTTGCGAACCTTCACCTTTGCCCATGTTGAGCAGCCCCATCGTTGAAACTCGCCAACTGCTCCACCCTTCGGTAAATTTTCGTGAGCCGATCAGCACATGCAACCGACTCTCTTTTTGATTAAGTGTGCCGAACATCGACCCGCCAAAATCGTCAGCTTCCGTATCAAACATTGTGATGTTTTCGGCTTCTTTGAAAAAACCGGCATCATCGCCAATATTGATCAGGCCAAACGGTTCTGCATCACCAACACGCAAGGCCAGCTCACCCTTGCTGCTCTTCAAGTTGATCACCTTAAGCCGTTGCGGAGCATCGGTATTGAATAGCTTTCTGAGGATATCCGCATACACTTCTGTCGCATTGCTCTGCATCAAAGGAGAAAAGCGATCATGGAATATATTCTTACCTTTTGCATCCAGCAGAATTGCAGTATTTGCCATTAACTCCTTAAGCCACACCTTGGTTTTTGCTGCGTCATTTAAAAACCCTGCAAAAAATTTGAGAACATTGAGGATATCGGAGTCTTCTCCGGCAACAGTATTACCAACAAAAATCCAGAGAGGTTTTTCAATGTTGAAATCAGTCAATTTTGCTTTGTGGGTACCCCACAGATATTGCTGCTGATAAAAGCTCAGGAGACAAGCGGTAAAGTATTGACGGGCGATGTCCTCGTCTGTATAATCTTTATCCTTCAGATTGAGAATCAGAGACTCTTTACCGTAACCATCCTCATAGAAAAACTTGTAGGAGTAATCGAAGAGAATGCTTTTAGCATAAATCTCACGGGTTGCCATTGTTTTGGCCTTACGCTTTTCATCGCTGGTCAGCATTAACTGCTGCTTTTGGGCCGCCTCCAGTTTTTTCAGGTTGGTGGTGTCAAAAAGCACTTTGGATTTCTTCTTACGCAGCTCATCTTCCGCCTTGAGCACCGTCAATCCCTTTGCCACGGCCTGGCCGAAAGTAGCTGAATACTCAAATGCAAAACCGCCCCGAACAAGCGATTCACGGCGGCTCATCCAGGCACCTGCAGCTGTGCCCGTTCCACGATGCCCTTCATCCACCAGCACCAGATTATTTCCCTCAAAGGATTCTACAGCGACAGTCTTGTCGCCCATATCATCACCTAATTTATTGATATCAATGATCTCTATTGTACCTCGCAAAACGCCACTGCGGTTTTTGTCGAACAGGCTGCAAAAGCCAAACCCCGAGAGCTGCAATTCTGCCAAATGCTGGCGCGATAAACCTTCGTTTGGTGTGAGCAGAATGATCTTGTCCGGGTATGCTTCTTTTCGACCATTTTGGAAGTAATGGAGATACTGCCGAATGTTAACGTGCAGCAGCAACGTCTTGCCGCTGCCGGTTGCATTCCAGTATGCTAATTTGTTCAGTTCATCTATAACAAATGGCTGCAGGTGATGTTCGGCTTCCTGCTCTCTGTTGTAAACCATCAATCCTTCATTCAGACCATCCAACAATTGTTCCCGCTGGTTACAATACCAGTCAAGATAGATTTCGGTAAAAAGCAGGGAAAGGTACTGGAAGTACTTCATGTTGAGCACAACTCCTTCAGCTTTGTTGCGCTGCTCTGTAATGGCGTTCCAATGCTGAACTATGTTGATATCATATCGACGAAGGGTTTGATCACTGATACGATCCACCTCAAAGAGATTCTGGTGCAGCTCATGAAAAAATCCAGATTGACCATCCTCCTCAATTCCTTCATGCCGATCCTCTCCCAAACGATTTTTGAGGGCATGTAAGCTACCACCTTTAAAAAAGCCCATCATCCATTGATTGAGCACCAGCTCTTCATGGAAACTGCGTTTTTTTGCTTTACTCATTGTCACTCCCATCCGCTTGGTACACTTCCGACTGCTCCAATAACAGCGTCCGTTCGCGCTCCAGCTCTTTTCGCAGTTCTTCTTCAGATGGCAAGACCAATTTATAGCGGCTGGCGAACAACTGTTCACTACCATTCAAGACCGAATAGCGAACCACCGACTCGTCCTTTTGCGAACACAAAATAATGCCAACAGTAGGATTATCGCTCTCGCCCCTTTTCAGATCGTCGTACATGCGTACATACATGTCCATCTGGCCGATGTCCTGATGAACAAGCTTGCTGCTCTTCAAATCAATCAGCACAAAACACTTGAGCAGGTAGTTGTAAAAAACAAGATCAATATAAAAGTCCTGCGACTCGGTACTGATACGCTGCTGACGGGCAACAAAAGCAAAACCTTTGCCAAGTTCCAGCAAAAACGCTTGCAACTGATCCATCAACGCCTGCTCCAGTTTTGACTCCAGCAGCTTTCCTGTGCCTGGCAGCCCTAGGAATTCAAGCATGACGGGATCGCGCACAAACTCCCGGGGGCTCTGTGGAAAAGTCGCGATATTGGCTTCTGCCTCAGCCTCCACGCTGGCCTTGTCGCTGCTGAGGAGCAAGCGCTCATAGTACAATGTGCCAATCTGCCGGTCCAGTACGCGAACATTCCAGTTTTGCAAAGCAGACTCATTCATGTACCACTGCCTTGCTTCGGGGCTATCAACACGCAGCATTGTCCGATAATGCGACCAGCTCAATTCGCGACGCACTGTGTCGTAAATTGGAAAAGCAAGATAAAACCGGCGCATGTGCCGCAAATTAGTGGCATCGAACCCCTTGCCAAACTCACCAGTCAATGATTCTGCCAGTCGCGACAGCAGCTTTTTGCCATAAGCAGCGCGTGCCTGCCCGCCTTGCTCAAACTCCACGATATGGCGGCCAATCTCCCAGCAGGTACGCACCTGAATGACATCCACTGTCCGCTTTGCTTCATTGCGAGCATCAACAATCAGAGCGCGCAACTGAGCAAGCAATACATCGATATTCCCCGAGAGGCTCCGATCATGCTCGTTCATAGGCACCTCCATGGTTGCATATTGAAAAGTCCCATTTTATACCCCCTCCACGCTGAACATGCGGCTCAGAAACTCAGGCTCGATCTGGCGAAGTTTCAGGGTTTTGGTAATACCGCCCTCAGCTTCGGTAGTGGTGAAGACTGCGGGAATGTTATGGTCACCGTTGATGTAGACAATATCGAATTCACTGTCTCGCGGGTTGATGGCAAGTTTTTCACAGAGACGGTCCAAGGTTTCATAATCAACCAACTCCAGATCCCGCCATAATACGAGCGTTTTTTCGCCTGTCGGGAGCAAGCCTGTTACCAGCACAAAGCCTTTATCGCGCTGCATATCAATATGCTTCACACGCAAGCCGATGAGGTAGTTGAAGGTTTCAACCAGATCAATGGTTCGCTCTTCATAAGCGCCTGCCGAATCCACCGTAACCTTGAGCTTGCAGTCAAATGGCTTGTTGAAGTGCTCCACTGAAAGAAGCGATCCCCGGCTTTCGATGTCGAGCAGATAGCGCAGGAGATACTCCTCCTGTGCTGATTTCGGCAGCGTGTCGAGCAACTCCTGTTGCTTTGGGGTGCGGCGAAGATGGAGATTGTTCAGCGTATCTTCATAGCTCTCTATTTTCAGCACCTTGAAGGCGTGAGAGATACCGGTCTGCGGAGCTATAGCCTTGCCATCTTTCCATTCGGCAGAGTAAACCACTTTCTGGATGCGGGGTTTCAGGACGGTATCGAAGTATTCGCCTTGTTCCACAAGAATATACTTGCGTTTTCCCTTATCCTGGCGATTGAGTGCGATAACTGCATGACCACTTGTGCCAGAACCTCCAAAATAATCAAGAACGAGGTCTGATTTCTCAGCAGTAATCTTTATAACGTCTATTACCGCAAAAATGGACTTTGGGTAATCGAAACAATTTTCACCAACGATGTCTTTTAGAAGATTTGTTCCATTGAATTCGGATTGGTACTTCTTATCTATCCATATATTTTTTAACACCTGTTGTTCACGATATTTATGGTATATCACAACATCATTATTTTCCAGCTTAGCAACAAAGTAATTTGCCTTATTTATTGCATTAAATGTTTCACAGATGTTTTTCCACGAGAAGTCACCCTGCTTGGTACGAGGAAACACCTCGTAATAGTTATCGCAATAGGTAGATGTAATATGTTTCAGATCTCTGCTAACGTAAATTGGATACCAGTTTTTAGGTTTATTTTTTCGTGACCATACTGTTCTCGCACGCACATAGTTCTCATATCGAAATTTCCCTTCTTCATCTTCTAAATCAAATGTTGATGCAACCTCATCGGCAATTGCCACTTGCCTGAAATCTGAAGACACAGGATCTTTTGCGTAGAAGAACATGTATTCAGTATTCTCTGAAAAAAACTTTGATTGGTTTCGACCTTTAGGATTGTGCTGAACTGTTACAATTGCCAGCCGTCTATCCTCGCCATAAATTGTATCTTGAATTTTTCCAAGATTAAAACATTCCGCATGGTCAATCGCTGTAACTAAAAAACCTTTGACATCTACCAAGGTATCAGCCATTTGCATCCTGTCTGAAATAAGGCTATTCCAACTGCTATGTTTATAACCATTTTTATAAACAATTTCACTTGCATCCGTATTATAAGGCGGGTCAATATAAACGCACTTCACCTGCTCCCGATACCTCTCTTGCAACAAATTCAGAGCCTGAAAATTATCCCCGTGTATCAACAACCCATCAAGGCTTTCATCTAGATTATCAATCGCTGCGAGTAGAGCCTGTTTGAAAGCGGCATCAAAAAGTGCAGTATCAACCATCAGGAATGGGTGCGCCTTCAGGTACTCAACACTGCCAATTTTCGGATTACTGAACAGTCCCGGCTTGTCAACGGCAACAGCATCAAGCATCCCGAGGCCTTCCCATTGTTCCCACTGCTTTGGATTAGCGGCAATTTCCAGGTAGAGGCTTTCCAGACGGTCGAGCGTCACGCAGTAGTGTGCGGAAACAACAAACTTCTTTTTCAGCCAAAGCTTTTTCTGGAACTCTTCGAGCTGGACAAGGAAGGTGATCAGGTCGAGTGCAATGGAGCGCAGGGTCTGAATCATGCGCAGGCTTTTTTCGATGTCGGCAAACTTTTCAGCATTTTGCAAGTCATCGAGGTGCATCACTTCGTTCTTGATGTAGAAGTCAAGTTCACGGCGCATAAAGCCGCCTAAATCCTTGTGGATAAAGTAGTCGGCGCTGTTTCGGGTGGTATAGTTGGTGATGCATTTTTCGAGCAGGGTTCGCTGCGGGTTTTTCTCCGTAGGCTCCCGCTTGCTCAAATCCAGCCAGTGGCTTTTCACCGTTTGGTCATCCAGAACAGCCCTGACAGCCGCAAGTACCAGTTCCTCCTGCTTGGTTCCTTTCGGCATGGCCTTGTATTCAAATCGCAAAACCAGCTCTCCCTTGACCACTTCGACCGGCAGCAAGGTCTCTTCATATTCATCGCCTTCATCGTCAACAAGCGTGCGGGTGTGCGGTTCGATCAAGGCAAAACGGCGCTCCTTGTCATTGTCCTTGCGGTTATCCTTGGCGGTATCGGCAGTCACAAGACGAAAGCTGACCGTACGGCCATCGTCAAGCTTGAAGCCGTAGTTTGAAAAGTTTTCGCCGCTTTTGGTATAGTATTGATCCTTGTTTGCCCAGTGCAACATCACCTCTTCACCTGCGTAGGGTATGGCGTAGGTATCGCCTTTGTAACGACGCTGGCTGATAAAGTCCCCTTTGTCGTAGTAGCGGGAGAAAAAGGTGAGCAGATGTGTGAAAACGGTATTTTCGTGCTCGGATACGCCGGTGCCATAGTCAGCAATCTTCTGGCGCAACGCAAGTACGCCGGGAACGGTTTCAGGAACCATGCCGTCGGCAAGGTATTGTGCCTCTTTCTTGCTCAACTCAGTCTGAAGAGCTGCTATGGAGGCGGCACCAGATGCAGCAAGGCTTTCGTTCACCTTTGCTTTCAGGCGATTGTCGAGATAGTCGTTGATCTCAACCACCCGTGAATTGAGAATACGGTATACCCCAAAATCCAGTTCGGGCCGGTCAATCTGGAATATCTCTTTCAGCTTTTTTACAAGATCTTCGTATTTGCTCATGGGGTATCTCTGAATAGGTTCAATTATTTTACCGCCCAGTGAATGGTAAAAAGCTCCTCGGTAGTCGTGTTTTGAGCGAGTCGGCGTTCAAGCGATGTGATCAGGGAATCGCGTTTTTCCATGATCTCGTCTTCTACCTTAAAAATCTCCTGCCGCTGTCTGCGTTGCTGCTTTTCAAGTTTTTGTATCTGCTGCTGAATCGAGTGCTGTTCATCAAGAGTAACTGCCAGCCTTGCCTGACGCCGCTGTGCTTTGATCTGCTCTTTTGTATCGGTAAGGGCTTTTTCGGCTGAAAGCACCATGTCGTCGGCCCACTTTTCAAGCTTTTCACGGGCATGGTTGAAGTGGACACTATTCTGTTCGAGTGAGCAACTATACCCGCCTCTATGGTTTTTCCGAGACCGACTTCATCAGCAAGAATAACACCCTTGGATAATGGTGACTGTAATGCAAAAAGTGCAGACTCAATCTGATGGGGATTCAAGTCAACGGCAGCATCAAACAAGGCCATGGATAAACGATCCATGCCATTTGCTGCGCGACGTGTCAGATCATGAGCGAAGTACTTGCTGTGATGCAGCGTGATGCTCATCGGCTATATGCAAAAATCATGAGGTTCACTTTATTGAAAGTGAGTAAGGTTTAAATGTAAGCTGGTGTTACACGCTCTCATGTTCTTTTATTTATCATTTATTCACATCAAATAAAAGATACAAATAGTTTAGAGCATAAGATTTATGATTTGAATATACTGCCGGTTATCGGTCATAAACTGTCTGCGGTAAGAAAAACTTTAACTTTTCAGCGACCGGTAACACGATTTTGCTGTCTTATAGAAAACTTCGTTTAATGAGACACCAAAAAAAAGAATCACGCCTGATATTTCCGACTAAACTGAAAAGCTTAAGTACCCGATATCTCCTGTGAACAATCCAAGGTGAATAGGCCCACTCGTTTCAAAAATCCCGCGCATTTTTGTATCTTCGCTCGAACTTTTTTCTTAAGAAACTGAAAATGCACACACCACAATGGAAAGAACGCTTACTATCCTGAAACCCGATTGCGTCCGCAAACAGCTGATCGGCGCAGTCATCGACAAAATTGAACGCGCAGGCTTCCGTGTTGTCGCCATGAAAAAAATCAAGCTCACCAAAGAAACAGCCGGCGAATTCTATGCCGTCCACCGCGAACGCCCGTTCTACGGCGAACTCGTTGACTTCATGTCATCAGGCCCATGCGTACCAATCATCCTTGAAAAAGAAAACGCCGTTGCCGACTTCCGCACCCTTATCGGCGCAACCGATCCAGCCCAGGCCGATGAAGGCACCGTCCGCAAACTCTATGCAGACAGCAAAGGCGAGAACATTGTCCACGGCTCCGACTCAGAAGAGAATGCAGCCATTGAGGCGGCATTTTTCTTTTCAACAGCAGAGGTTGTCAGCAGCAACTGATTCCCAGTAAAATATAGCACAATAAAAAAAGCGACCGAAAGACCGCTTTTTTTATTGTGCTTCCTGATTATTCGGCGTTTCCCTTTTTCATCTCCGAAAGGAATGAACTGAAGGTTTCGCCGTACATCTCCCATACCGTCATAAAAAGCGCTGCAACAATCGGCCCGATAATAAAACCGAATATTCCGAACAACCCTATTCCACCGAGCGTCCCAAAAAAAATAAGCAGAGCGTGCATCTGTGTATCCCGCCCGACCAGAATAGGGCGGAGAATATTGTCGATCTGACCGACAACAAGAGTGCAGAACAAAAGGAGTCCTAAAGCTTGAGGATAATGACCTGTCGCAGCAAGATAGATGCCCGCCGGAAACCAGACAAGCCCGGAGCCGATAATCGGCAACACGGAAATCACCGACATAATGGCACCCCAGAATATTGCACTCTCAATACCTGCCAGATGCATGGCAACTCCCGCAAGAACACCCTGCAGAATGCCTATCACCATGCTCCCCTTTATGGTCGCACGGGTCACAGAAAGAAACTTGTCGAGCAGTCGATGCTGATCGCTCTCTGTCAGGGGAAGATATGAGAGTACTTTTTCAAGAATCAGCCTTCCATCCCGTAAAAAAAAGAACATGGTGTAGAGAAAAACAAAAATCAGAAAAAGATCATTAACCGCAGAGTAAGTAAATGAGGATACGCTTTCAAAGAGCATCGACCCCGCTTTGCTTACAAGCTCACCGGCTTTCTGAAGAATATTTGCACGATAGAGCTCAAGCTCGGCATAATAAGGCAAGGTACGAAGCTGCTCGTTGAATGCTGCCGGCTCCTTGAACTGCTGCTGAATCCATGGAACTGCAACACTCACGATCCTGCCTGCCTGCTCTGCAACAATACCAAGAAGAACAACTAAAGGAATAATCACAATAAGAAGCAACGTAACCATGGTCATTGCCGCGCTCAGGCTTTTACGCCCTCTGAACCAGCGCTCGAACTGATTGAACACCGGCATGGCTAGAGCTGAAAAAATAGCCGCAAGAACAATAACCATGAGAAAATAACGGATCATGGCAAAAAAAATGGCGGAGATGAACAGAACAATCAGAAGAAGGATCACCTGGTTTGCTTTTATACTGTTCATAGTCTTTTATGTTAGGTTCTTCCTTTCATAACAATCGCCGGATTTAAAACCATTCCCGACACTCTTCACCAAGAAGTTGAGCACGGACAAATGCAACAGCAAAAATCCCGGCTGTTTCTGCCCTGAGAATTGTTTTTCCAAAAGAGATGTCGGAAAAGCCAGCGTTTCGGGCTTCCAGCACCTCACTTACAGTGAAACCGCCTTCACCACCGATCAGAAAAAGTATGTTTTTTCCTGAACAACGCACTCCGGGAGCTTCTTCTGAACCCTCGTAAGGAATCAATTTCAAATCGTAATTGTTAAGAGAAGTAACCTGTTTGAACGAGAGCGGCTCACCGAGCTGAGGCAGGTAGCAGCGCTTTGACTGCCGGGCCGCTGAAAGCAGAATGGTCCTCCATCTGTTCAGCCTGCCCTGAACTCTTTCACTCGTTGGCTGACTGACGGTACGTGCCGTAATCATGGGAATAATGGCTGACACCCCGAGTTCAGTGGCTTTTTCCAGAAAAAACTCAAACCGCTGGGGAGCCTTCAGCAGGGAGAGAGCAACGGTAACTCCTGTTTTCGGCTGTTCAATCAATGCATGATCGAGAATTTCCCCTTCCAGTGATTGTTTGCCGACATCCAGAATCCTGACGTCACACCGCAAACCATTACCATCGGTAACAAGAATTGTTTCGCCCGTTTTTTTTCTCAGAACCCGGACAAGATGATGAAACTCATCACCGTCAATAACAAGCCGGGCAGCATCGAGAGTGATGTTCTCTGGTGAGGTATAAAAGAGTTCCATTCGTTCTTACTCCTTTACAGCTAAAGCCAGCGCTGCAAAAGAGACTTTTTCAACCCCGGTCTGAAGCAATGCAGAGGCTGCAGCGGCCAACGTTGAACCGGTTGTCACTATATCATCAACAAGAAGCACATGACGCACCGTAACACTTTTTGCAACATAAAAGGCACCTTCAGGATTTTTTTTTCGTTCCGCAGCAGAAAGTCCGGTCTGCGAAACAGTGTAACGCTTTCTGACAAGAAGTTCAGGCATGACAGGTTTTTGAAGCGTTTTACCAATGCCTTCAGCAATTTTCTCAGACTGGTTATAGGAACGTTCAATTTTTTTCAGATGGTGAAGCGGTACCGGCACAATGCACTCTATATCTCCAATATCACCACAGGAAAGCATCCATTCGCCTAATTGACGTCCAAACATGGTACCAAGAGTAAACAACCCTTCATATTTCATGGCATGAATCGCATGCTGCAGCGGGCTTTTTTTATGAAACTGGTAACGACACCAGCCACGCTCAAAACGAAATGTTTCGCCAAAATTTGAAGTAATAACATGACGCAATACCTGTTCTGCCTCTAAAGAGTTATTAAACGGATCAAAATCGGTCATGCACGAGCTGCAGCAGCCCTTTTCTGAAGGAAGCAGAAGTTGCCTGCAGAGCACACAGACATTTGGGAAAAGCAGGTGAAGAAGCTGTTCAAGCACAGGAGCCTCCTTTTTATTGTTAGCCAAAGCACAATGCGGCAGCGCCGTACATTCCTGCTTTGTTTCCAAGCAGTGCAGGTACCAGTTCGAGCCCGTCATGCATTGAAGGAAGCGTCGATCGCTTTAGCTGATCAAGGGCTGGACTGAAAATAAGGTCTCCGGCGGCTGAAATACCACCCCCTATAACAAATTTTCTGATATCCATAAGCGACACAACGTTTGCAAGCCCCACACCGAGAATGGAGCCAATCCTGTCCCAGACAGCAAGGGAAACAGCATCCCCCTCCTTCGCGGCATGTTCCAGATGACGCGGCGAAAGCTTTGTATAGTCATTATCACAGAACCTGCCGACAGATGAGCCGGAAGGAGTAGCCTCAATCATCAGGCGGGCAAGCTCCACAATACGCTTTTTTCCGATAAGACCTTCAAGAGTCCCCTTGATACCCGCATGAGTGCTGGATCCTTCAAAATCAATAATCATGAATCCCACCTCGCCTGCCGTACCGTTAGAACCGCGATAAAGCTTTCTGTTCAGAATAATTCCTCCGCCCACACCTGTACCCAGGGTCACCAGGAGAAAATCTTTAAACTCGCGCCCTGCCCCGTACAACGCTTCACCTAAGGCTGCGGCATTAGCATCATTGTCAACAAAAACCGGTATCGACAGTTCTTTATGCTGCTGCAGATAGTGCAGTACATTGTCGCGCAAGGGAACAACAGCCCAGCCTGGAAGGTTCGGCGGATAACTCAGCGTTCCTGTTTCAGCATTGACCGCACCTGGAGCCCCGAGCCCGATTCCTGCACAATCGAGGGGATCTAAAGTCAGGGAAGCAACGCGGTGAAGATCGGCAATAATACCTGCAAGCTGTACAACAATCCCTGCCGGTCCTGAAGCCGTATCAGTTGGAATCGTCCGGTCGGTTATTATTCCACTCTTCTCGTCGACTATCGCAGCCTTGATTGCCGTGCCGCCAAGGTCTATGCCAATTGCCCATCGGGACATGCTTTGGGTCTCTTTATCCTCAGTTATTGAATACTTAGCTGTTATTAGCTGTTAAAGGGCCTTAAAAATTTCCTGCCATACGATCCTGAGGCAAAAAAGTCGAGAATTTCGATAATTTCCGGTTCCTGAGGCAGTTCCGACGTAATCTTTTCAAGAGCATTATTGAGCAGAAGGCCTGACTGAAAAAGAATCCTGTAGGCACTTTTAATGAGAGTTATCTTTTCAGAACTGAACCCCCGCCGTTTCAACCCAATGGCATTGAGACCCTCGTAACGGAAAGAGTCGTGCCCACCGGCCATGACAAAGGGAGGTACATCAAGCGATGCTCTTGCAATTCCACCGACCATTGAAAACCGACCGATCCGTACAAACTGATGCACACCGGTAAGCCCACCGATAACAGCATAATCGCCAACTTCGCAGTGCCCGCCGAACTGCACAGAATTTGCGATAACGACGTGATTACCAATGACGCAATCATGCCCGGTATGAACATAGGACATAATCAGATTATCAGAACCAATGACGGTTTTACCACTTGCCTTAGTCCCCCGATTAAGGGTGACACACTCCCTGATGACCGTCCTGTCTCCAACATAAAGATAAGTTTTCTCCCCTGCGAACTTAAGATCCTGAGGCTCGGTTGCAAGAACAGCACCTGAATGGATCCTGCAGTCACTGCCAATCCTCGCACCCGACGCAATATGAACGTGGGGAAATATCAACGTACCGTTTCCTATTTCAACATCGTCCTCAATAACCGAGAAAGGTCCAACGGTTACGCCTTCTCCAAGAACGGCACTCCTGCCGATCACTGCAGTTGCATGAATACTGCTTTGCATATTGTTTATTCTTTCAATGTTTCAAACTTTTCCACCAAGCCGGGCTGCTTCAACTTCCTGGCAAGCAATTGAATAACACGTTTAGCATCTTCTTTCCTGCCGACGTTCCGGTATGCTCTTGCCAGGACATAAAAAAGCCGTGGATCGGCTCCTGGCGAAGCGTGTTTTGTCAGTTTTTCAAGATAATCAATATACTGCGTCGCTTTCTGCTTTTCACCAAGCCGAACATAAAGGGCCACTACCGAACCGGCAAGTTCCGGGTTTAAGGGATACTGTGCAGGAGGAAGAAGTTTCCCCGAGGTGTCGAGCACCTGCAACGCCAGCATTCCCCGCGGTACATCACTGAAGGAACCTGAAGCATCGGGTATGTTAAGCATCCCCTGAGGATCACTGGCCAGTTCAAGAGCCAGCCTGACAAAGAGAGGTGAGTAGTTGCCGCACAGCCTCCTTGAGGTTTCTTCAAGAAAGACCTTCTGATTATTAATATTTCTAAACCTGTAAACATCCATAAGGTTTTTATAGAGCAGTACGGGATCCACATAGCTCATAGGATCAGCGCTTTTAAGGGGCACCACCTTATAAACAAGCCCGTCAAGCCGAAGATAACTCTCAAGCCCGATCATGCTTTCGGGATCGACGGTCAGGGCAAAATAAACCGGACGCTGTGAAAAGTTGTTCATGAGAATCTCATAAACGGCAATATCCTGAGGCCTGAAATATCCCTGCCCATTATAGGTCATTCCAGGCTTCAGCAGCCATGTCATTGTATCAGTCGGCTCCGAGGGCAATGCATACCCATGAAGACGAGACTCGTCCACAAGTTTCTGCCGGGCAGAAAAGGCCGGAAGCACTGCATCAACCGAATCAATAGGCATATAGGTGATACCAGCTATCTCACCGTCGCTCATGCTGAACACAACCGGTTTTGCTCCCCTTGGCCGGGTATTTTTCAACTGTTCAAGATACCAGCCGGTATTGGCAAGGCTGAGGTTGACCACGCGTACATCGGTTCTGATGCCTGTAACCTCCTGAAGATACCATAAGGGAAAGGTGTCGTTATCACCGTTGGTAAACAGAATAGCATCTTTTTCACAGCTCTGCAGCATATTCCATGCCCAGTCCCATGGAACATAGTTGCCCGACCTGTCGTGCACCCTGTAGTTTACCTGAAGCATCCTCGCATTGATCAGCAGCAAGCCGGCAAGAACCGTCAGCACGGCAAGAACAAGCTGGTGCCTTTTACCGGTAACCTTCAGGCGCTCTCCAAGCCAATACCACAGGCTTTCGATTCCTATCCCTATCCAGAGGGCAAAGGCAAAAAAACTGCCGACATAACTGTAGTCACGCTCTCTCGGCTGAGGTTCAGTCTGGTTAAGATAGATCACAAGTGCTGCGCCGGTCAGTACAAACAGCGCGGAGACAACAAGCCCCATCTTCCATTGTCGCCGGAAATGTGAAATCGCTCCGGCAAGACCTACCAGAAACGGTATACCCCAAAGTACCGACCAGTCAACTCCCGCGCCTTCCATGTCATGCTCACGCCCGATAAACTGCCAGCCGAAATACCGGAAGTACATCTTCTGCATCTGATAGGTGAGAAAATAATCGAGATCACTCGAGTACTGCTGGTAATAATACTGATGGACCGGTTCAGGGGACCAGCGTCTCGGCCAGAGGGGCATCTCACCGTACTGCTCACGGTTGACATACGAAAAAAAAGCCTCGGGTGTGGAAGGATTATTTTCGTTCAGGGGTGGCCCTGCCTGCGCACGAACATAGATCAGGCTATAGGATGTATAGCCGATAATGATCAGAAAAAGCGAGATGAAGACGGTATTCAGAAGCGCCATCCTATGCCTGTGGGAATACCAGGTACCATAACCCAGCACCCCTACAAGCAGAAAAAATCCCCACCATGAGGTCAGATGAAGGAACACCGGAAGACCCCTGATAACCCCTATATAGATCAGAAAAAACAATCCTACAGCCGTCAGAATAAAAAGCGAGAAGGATTTAACGGTTACCTCGTATTTTTTAACATAGTAGACCACTGCAACAGCAAACAATGCAAGAAGACTGAGCAGATGCACTCCAATCGAAAGCCCGATCATGTACATCACGAGAAGGAGCCAGCGCTCGTGCCCGGGTTTGGGATCCTCTTCATACCAGCGAAGGATCAGCCAGACGACCATGGCCGTAAAAAACGATGACGAGGCCCATACTCCTGCTTCAACGGCGTTAAACCAGAAACTGTCAGACACAGCAAGTGCGAGAGCACCTATTATGGCTCCACCATAGGCCGATACCTGTTCAGCCGGACTCCAACGGTCAGGATCGGTTTTACGGTACAGAATGATAAAGCGTATGGTGATGAGATAGGTGAGCATCACGGTTGCTGAACTGACCAGAGTACTGATCAGGTTAACCCGGGCACCGATATCACTGAAAAACGGAATCATTGAAAACAGATGTGCGACCAGAAGAAAAAGCGGTGCTCCCGGAGGATGAGGAATCCCGAGGGTATAGGCCGTAGCGATAGACTCTCCGCAATCCCAGAAAGAAAATGTGGGAGCCATGGTACGGAGATATAATATTCCAGCGGCCAAAAAGAGAACAGCTGCAAGAGTGCGGTTAATTGTCCGGTGTGTCATAAAAAAATATCAGTTCAATGGGCCTGTTACCCGAAAATAAAATCCCCGGCAATAAGATCGGCAAACAAAAAACCTTTCGGTGTCAGGTAAAGACGCCCTTCATGCTCTTCTATCCATCCTTTCTGTTCAAATCGGACAATAGTCTGTGAAAGTCGAAGTCCTAATTTATTTTCTTTTCGCAAAAACTCAACATCAAGACCGCTGTTTATTCGAAGTGAAAGAAAAACCTGCTCGGTAAACCGCTCCTCAGCTGAAAGCTCTTCACGAAAAACAACTGCACTCCCGGGAGCCGCGATATATCGGGTAAGGCTTGAAACATTTGCTGAACGGATCTCCTGCCCTCCGGAAACAAGAAAACTGTGTGCGGAAGGGCCAAATCCAAGGTATTGCTCTCGCTTCCAGCTTGCCAGATTATATCGTGAATGGCAGCCCGGCAGTGAAAAGTTGGATACCTCATAATGTGAATATCCCTGAAGCACCAGTTCACTGATTGCATGTTCATACAAGGAAGCCTGCGCTTCATCATCAGGGACGGTGATTTCACCACGTGCAACATTACGGAAAAGCCTGGTCTTCGGCTCCACAGACAGCATATAAACCGACAGATGCTGGGGCCGGAGTAAAAGAGCCGCATGCAGATCAGCCTCCCAGAGCGGAAGATGCTCTCCGGGAACCCCGCAGATGAGGTCAACGCTGACTGACTCAAATTTCCGGAGCGCACCCTTGGTTACCTCTTGTGATTCGTGCGCCGAATGCGCCCTGCCGAGCGCCTGCAGCTTTTCGGCTGTGAATGACTGAACGCCGAGACTCAGCCTTGTTATCCCTGCTGCACGGAGTTCACCCATGGCATTACCGCCAAGATCCTCGGGATTAGCCTCGAGGGCAATCTCAATATCAGGCGCAAAGCGACACAAGGAGGAAATCTCGTCGAGCCATTCTGCAAGATGGCGCACAGGAACCATCGAAGGAGTACCACCTCCAAAATGAATGGCACTTATTGTCTGTCCTTTCAGATCGGACGATCGGGATGCAGTTTCTATGGAGAGAGCCTTAAAATATGCACCGATATGATCCGTGCGCGTCACAAGGTAAAAATCACAATAGCTGCAGCGGTTTTTACAGAAGGGAATATGCACATAAAGACTCAGCATACTCTGAAGAAGGTGGCGTAAGGAAGAGGATTACAATCTTTAACCAGCAAGAATATACTCCGTAACAGCTTTATAGAGATCATCAGCTATAAATTCAGGAATGATGTTGCGCTGCATACAGAGTTCTTCCTCATTGTGACCTGTTCTTACCAGCACCGACCTAAGTCCCGCACGTATACCGCATTCCACGTCAAGCGTTTTATCACCGATAAAAAACGATGCTCTTCTATCAACAATAAGCCCTTCTGCAAGAAAATCTTCAATGGCACGCTCTACCATACCCGTCGCCGGTTTCCGAAATTCAATGAAACGATCGTAATCCGGATGAGGATACTCGGGATGGTAAGGGCAGTAATAACAACGATCGAAGCCGGCATTTTTAAGCAGAAGCAGTTCATTCAGATAGTCGTTCACCTCCTCAACCTGCTCGACCGTAGCTATGCCCCTGGCAATACCTGCCTGATTGGTCACAATGACAATCCGAAACCCGGCACTCTTTGCGAGAGCAATAGCTTCGTCTGCCCGATCAATCAGAAGAAGCTGTTCTCTGGTGTAAATGTAACTCCCGGTATCCTGATTGATCGTCCCATCTCTGTCAAGAAAAAGAACTTTTATGGTCTGCACCATCATCCCCTATTTTTCAAGAAGTTGACGATACAATTGATCATACTCTCCGGCGGAATTTTTCCAGGTAAAGTCCCTGTTCATGGCTGCAGTGACAATCTGCTCCCAGCTCTCTTCGTCATGAAAGCATTCAATAGCCTCATTGAGCTTAGCAAGAAGCGAGTCGGAGGTATAGTCATAAAAAATAAACCCTGATCCTCTTTCGTCGGTAAAATCGTCAATGGTTTCAACAATCCCGCCACCGGCATAAGCCACAGGTATGGTTCCGTAATTCATCGCAAACATCTGGATCATCCCGCATGACTCAATCATACCGGGCATAAGCAGAATGTCCAGCCCTGCTATGATAAGGTGGAAAAAACTATCGGAAAATTCAGCTTGCAGACTTATCTGCTCAGGATGCGCAACCGCAAAATCCTGAAAAAGCTTTTCGTATTTCTTGTCGCCGGAACCACTGATTATAAGCTGAACATCAAGAGCGGCAAGCTGTTCAAGGCTTTGCAGAAGCAGTTCAGCTCCCTGAAATTCATCAAAATTGGCAATAACTCCGACAAGCGGTACACCTTCACGATACGGAAGGCCTGCATCCTCAAGCAGAGCTTTTTTATTGTCAAGCTTGCCATCCATATTTTCAAGACCGTAGCGCTTTTTGATGAGCTTGTCAGCCGAAGGGTTCCACTGTCTGCTGTCAATACCGTTAAGAATGCCATAAAACTTTGCCTGATGCTCTTCAAGAACCGGAGCGAGTCCAAAAGTCTGGGGGCCATCCTGTACAATCTCCTCGGCATACCGTTTCGAAGTCGTGGTAAACAGGTCGACATGTTCAACACCGGTATAGAGCATATTCACCTCGTCATTGGTGCAAAAAAGTCCGGAACATACTTCATCGGGAAGCAGCTTCTGGAATGACTTATAGGGAACAACACCCTGACGGTAAATATTATGAATGGTAAGTACTGTTTTTATATCTTTGAAGAATTCGTTCGAAGCGTAGACTGTTTTCAGCAAGAGGGGAATAAGACAGGCATACCAGTCATGACAGTGGATAATATCGGGTTTCCATCCAAGCCGCTGCAAGGTTTCGAGAACACCTACATTGAAAAAAACAACTTTGTCGGCGCTTCCCTTGAGATCATTTCCACTGTACAGGTCGGTAAAAAGACCATTACGCTTAAAATATTTTTCGTTATACAAAAAATATGTCTGGATCTTGCTCGAAGGTAATGCCGTCACCTTGACGTTCAGCAAGTCTGTTTTCTCCTTCAGATGAACCTCTATGTCGGACAGACGCAAAACATCATGCAACCTGAACTTCCGGTCATTTATAGTGCCGTATTTCGGCATCATGATACGTGCCTCGAACCCTTCTTCCTCGATAGCCTGGGGGAATGATGCCATAAAATCAGCAAGTGCGCTGATTCTTACAAAAGGAGAAACTTCACCTGAGACATAAAGAACTTTAATATTTCGTCTGGCCATCTATATCACAATCAATCTATAATTTTTCACGAAAAACTTTCATAGAACTACTTTAGTTTTTAATTTACGAATTTTCACAGACACATACAATCAAGCCTCTTTTCCTGAGAACCGGACCAGAGAACCGAAGGATTTTCATGCAGAGTTTCTACCGTTTCATGAAGATGTTCTTCATTCTCCTGTTATGGCTTTACGGAGGCTGCGCTTCCGATCGTCCACCGACGGGCGGCCCTGTCGATACCACTCCATTACAGGTGGTTCTTTCCAATCCTGCGCCCTCATCCGTCAATGTATCCACAGACAGAATTCACCTGACCTTCAACCATTATATTTCCGGAAGACAATTGCTTAATGCACTTTTTTTTTCACCTTCCATCGGCGCATACGACATTGATGTCAAAGGAAAAGAGGTGGAAATAATCGTGCAAAAACCTCTTGAAAAAAATCGCACCTACGTCATCACTATTGACAAAAATCTCAGAGACTACCGTGGACGTTCCTTTTCAGCTCCCTGTACCTTTGCATTTTCCACAGGACCGATTATCGATACCGGAATAATCAGCGGCAACGTCATCAACGCAGACTTTTCACCAGCCGCAAATGCACTGCTGCTGGCTTTTACCTACCGACCTGAACCATCGCCATCAGGAACTCTGCTGACAAGAGAACCGGACTACCTCATACAGGCAAATGCCTCAGGCGCCTTCTCTTTCAATCACATCGCTTCCGGATTGTACAGTATTATTGCCGTCAACAACCGAAACAATGACCTGCGCTATAACTATAAGACAGAAGAGGCAGGCTTAAGCACCGTTTCCGTTGTTCCTGCAGGCTTTTCCAACCTGATGTTGAAGATTGACGCTCTACAAAGCAATATCGATGGACTTGTATCCTGCTCGCCCCTTGAACAGCAGCTGCTTGAAATAAAATTTGCCCGTCCGCTCAACATAACCTCATTCGACCCCGAAAAGCTTGAGATTCGTCACCCTGTAACACATACACTGATTCCCGTTGTTACCTGGTTCAGTAAAAACCGCTCATTGAATGAGAAAGAATTTATTATTGTGACCGATAAGCTCCAGCCGAATCAACCATACCTGATCAGCTACAATGCTCATGACGGAAAAGGTGCAAACAGAGCAATTCCATTTTACGGTTTATCCCGACATACAGGAAACCGTCTGTTTTCGGTAACCCTCTCTCCTGAAAACAAAAGTGAACCTGCATACCTTGATATGGCCTGGCCGTCACTCGGCAAGGTTGTTGTGATCAAGTTATCAGCTCCACTCCCTGAATCAGCGTTCAGCAAGGCAATCACTCTTTCAGAAACAGGCACCGGCCAAAAAGAGCCCATTCATTTTTCATTGATCACTATTGATCCCCGCACGTTTGCCCTGAAACCAACAAGTGGATTTCAACCAGGCCGCACTTACAGCGTCAGCGTCAATTCTTCTGCAACCGACACATCTGGAAAGGCAAAACCGGTAGTTTCGCAATTCAGGACAGCCGAGAAAAAAGAGACCGGAAGCATTTCCGGAACAGGCCATGCTTCAGGAAAGTATGTGGTCATTGAGGCAAAATTATCAGGATCAGGTTCAGCAACGACTTACAGCACGTCAGTACTCTGTGACAAGAATGGAACCTTTCGCTACGTATTCCCGGAACTCCCGCCAGGCAGCTATACGGTCAGTGCATTTATACATTCCGGCAGTAAACCACCTGCCCCATACCAGCAATGGGATCCAGGAACAATTGAGCCTTATAAGCCTGCCGAACCATTCGGGTTCTATACTGAACCAGTCAAAGTACGTGCAGGATGGACAACCGAGCACATCGACCTACAAATCATAACATCCCGATAATACAACAGATTTTTTCCCACAATGAGTAGTACACCTTCAAAAATCGGACCTAATTCCATTATCCAGACCGTCGCAGCTCTTGAAGCTAAATTCGGTAAAAAAGAAGCTGACTCAATACTGAAAAAAATTGGCCAGGGAAACTTCATAGGCAACCTGCCGACAGAGATGATTGAAGAGTCAAAATTTCATGCGATGGTTACCTCTCTGCAAAAAGAACTTGGCGATAAAGCTACTGCCGGCATCCTGAAAGAATCCGGAGAACGCACAGCCCGATACCTTCTCAAAGTCCGAATCCCCGGCATCTTCCAGAAACTGGTGAAGCTCCTGCCCAGTCGCCCGGCATTCCAAATTTTCCTCTTCGCCATCAGCAAAAACGCATGGACCTTTGCGGGCAGCGGCAAATTCAGCTACACCATGAGCCGTCCGCCGGAAATAACCGTGATTGTAACCTACCCGACCAACCCTGTAGTCGGCAACTTCTACCTCGGCACCTTCACAGCCCTCCTGCAGGAACTGGTCAACCCGAAAACAAAAATCAAGGCTGACATTCGGCAGGAAAACAAGACTATCCGGTGCAAGTACCGTTGCGAGATTTGAAGGAAGAAAGCTGTTGGTGCCTATAGGACTTATATCAATCACAGATGGTTTGAACTTCGCTTCTGTATCTTTGATTCAAGGCCGGCTTTTTTTACAATCCAATATGTTGAATCGTTGTTACCGAAATGGAGGTGGTCGGGATTGAATGTGACCTCTTTATAAAAAAAGAGGTTGTGGGTAAAGATGAATAGTTGCTTGATGTTGCCAAATCCACTTTGTACCTCTTCGTACAACCCTTTAATGAGACTGCTGACAATTAACAGGAGCTCTCTGTCAAGACTGGATACCGGGTCATCAAAGACAGCAACGCGATCCATAGTCATGCCCGACTCCGTGTTGCTGCCTTTCAAAAGATGAAAAAAGTAGAGTAAGGAAACTAATGAAGATTCGCCTTCACTCAATGTTTCTTTTGCATCTGAACCATCCCTCCTTATTAGCTTATAACCTGTTCTATTGTATGCCATTGCAAGTGAGAAACACTCAAAACCGACTGATATCAGCAGTTCATTTATTTCATCAATCGTGGGCTGGATACTTGTCGTACTCTTTTCAAGAGCCCTGATTTCTGCGACCTTAACTCTCTGGGAAATTGTTGCAGATTCAATTTGCAGTGTTACGTCCGCAATAGCTTTATTCAAACCGTTGCGCTTAGAGTCGTAATCCAGCAAATCAATTTTCAGCTCTTCTTCAAGAATATACTTCCAGACCTGCGCTGTCAGATTGCTTCGTTCGTGACCGAGATTTTCAACCATTTTGTTATGCTCACTGTTCAGAGCATTTGCAGCATCGATAAGAGCTCTTATCGTCAACACAACATCACTGATGGATTGCAACTCGACTACCTGGCTCGGCTCCTTCTTTTTCAATGTCAGCCGCTGAAGGTTTATTATCACCCTTATATCCAGAAGTTCCTTTTCTATTTTAAGCTTTTCGACATCAAGAAACTTGCATGGTATTGCTATGACTAATGCAATCTGTCGCTGAAGTCGAGCAGAATCGTCCATATAGTTTATGTAGAGATCATCAATTGACCTACTCTCTTCTTGGAAAGCCTCATCGAAATACCTGTTCAAACTTAGTGCGAATGCATCAGTTGTGTTTTGTTGGCAAAATGGGCACACCGTCTCGTTTTCATCATAATAAAAGCGACCTTCTCTTACCCAGTCACTGTTGCCCAATTTCTTAATCATTGCTGCAATATCAACGTCTTCCTTGCCAATCACTTTCTTCTTGAGAATGGCGCATGATTCATGGGAAATCGTTTTTGCGGGATCTATGGAGGGAAGTGCTTGTTGGTAAGTCGGTGCTTGGCCAAAGATTGTCTCCGCTATTTTTTCGAGAAATGCTAACGACTTTATTGTTGCTGAATTGAAAGCCTGCTCCCTTAGAATCTTATCTTTGAACTTCTCTCAGCTGCCTCGCAACCCCTCAAAAGCAATACCCAGTTTTTCTTTGTGCTTCGTGTAAGAAGACCAGCACTTCGCTCTGAATTTTTCATCGAGGCCTGCTAACTCACCCATCTTGCCTCCTGTGCCATAGTCGCCATGCAAGATATAATGCATGTTCTCGATTCTCCTGGTTATGGCATCAAGTTCAGCTTTTGCAACAGCAATCTCTTTGAGTATATCAATATTCTTTTCGCCAAGAGTGAAAATACCCTTGAGTTCAGAAGATTGGCTGAAGTGCTTTTTGACAAAATCCCGATTGTAGACCATCGTCTGCAACTTTGTACCGTTCCAGGTCACGCTGCAGGTCGGGAATCCTCCATCATCCGAAATCACTCGGGAAATCGTTGTTTTCCCTGATCCATTAGAGCCATAGAGAAAATTAAATTTTGATAAACCGCTTAAAAACTCCGGAGTGTTGCTATAACTTGCAACACATGCTATTCTGATAGATTCAATCATTGATTTATTTCCTGGTTCGCGAACCAATATTTTTTAAGCAAACACGACTTGTACATACGATTAATATAAAAGTATTATAATTGAAATAAAATACTTTTAATAGCGTAATTATAAAATTTAACCAAAAATAGGGCTTATAGGTCTTATGGTCCTATAGGACTTATAAGAAATAGAATTGATCAAAAAAAAGCGGATCAGTTGATCCGCTTTTTTTTGGTGTATGTTATAATAGCTTGGGTTTACTGCCAGCCGCCGACCATGGCAAAGATTTCGCGGTCGCCGATCGGGACGGGAACTGCGGCTACCGGATTTTCCTGGATGAGAAAATCGGCTATATCGTTGTAGGGGACAAGGCACTCTGCCTTGTCGGGGGTATCGTCCATGGCAAACATGGTTTTGCCTGCAAAGCGGCTTTTGCGGATCAGTTCGTGATAGGGCACTTTGGCAAGGAGACGTGTTCCTACTTTTTCTGCAAACTGGTCGAGCATGTTTGTACCTCCACCGGTGGTGTAGTCAACACGGTTGGCAACAATACCGGCGAGTTTGACCTTGTAGCGAACGCTTTTCTGCTGGATAGCCATGCAAAGCCTGTTGGCAGCAAAGATGCTGTCGAAGTCGTTGGTGGCGATGATAATGGCATAATCGGCATAGTTCAGCGGAGCGCTGAAACCGCCGCAAACTACGTCTCCAAGGACATCGAAAAGGATGACGTCATATTTATCATAAAGGCCGAGTTCCTGGAGCAGGGTGACTGATTCGCCGACAACATAGCCGCCGCATCCGCTTCCTGCAGGAGGACCACCAGCTTCAAGGCAGTCGATACCCGCAAATCCGGTTTCGATAATATCCTCAGCACTCAGCTCTTCATGATGAAAATCAACCTCTTCAAGAGCCTCAATAACAGTTTTCTGCAGCTTCCCGGTAATGGGAAAGGTGCTGTCATGCTTGGGATCGCATCCAATCTGCAGTACCTTGGCGCCTTTGAGGGCAAGTGCTGCTGAAATATTGGCGCTTGTTGTGCTTTTTCCTATGCCGCCTTTGCCATATACGGCTAATACTAAACTCATAATGGTTACAGAGAATATGATTGATAGAAAAACCTTACCCGCCCAGGGACTCTTTTGCTTTTCGGAAAACGTCTACAGTAACAATGGATGCGCCGATGCTTCGGGCAAAGGTGTCAGTATTCTTCCTGACCTTTTTGCGAACAAAAAACGGCACTTTTTTAAGCATTGTTTCGGCATCATCGGACCACTTCATCTCTCCATCTTCAGTAACGGCAGCGGCCTCTTGTTCAACTTCAACCTCTGGTTCGATATGCATGTTACCAGTGGAAAGATCAACCTCAGGCGATGCAGCGACTCCGTTCTCCTCATATTCCAGACCGGCATCACCGAAAAAGTCGATGAGATGCTTTTCAAGACCGAGCTTGCATGAAAGATAGACCCTGTCTGCAATGACATCACAGCCGTCAAAGCCGAAAAACGGATAATAACCGAGAAGATGGTTCTCGATATGGGTCGGAGGGCAAATCACCATACAGGGAACATCAAGCTTGCGGCAGCTGTGGCGTTCCATCTGCGTACCACATACCAGATCAGGCATTTCATCGTCAATAATTTTTGCAACATCCTGAAACCGGTCGGTTACGATAAGTGCGCCTGGAAGGTAACCCTCCAGCTCTTTGCGTACCCAATCTGCATGGCGCTCCATATAGGTGCCTGCACCAATAATCTTCATCCCGAGTTCATCACGCAAAAACTTCACGATCGCAACGGTATGCGTAGCATCTCCAAAGACAAAAGCCCGTTTATTGCTGAAGCTTTCCATATCAGCCGTCCTTGCAAACCATGGGACACCGCTTGGAGCACTCAGGCCATCAAGCGAGAATGCACTGAGCTTCGGCAGGGTGATTGGCGGAACCCCCCTTTCAGCACCTGTTTTATTAAGCTTTTCTATGACAGAACGAAGCCATGCAAGAGTAGGTTCAACTCCTATCGGCGCTTCATAGATTGCCGGCATGGCAAACGTTTCAGCAAGATATTCTGCTGCCGTTAAACCGATTTCACGGTACGGGGCAATATTGAGCCAGGCTGCGGGCAGTTTTTTAAGATCTTCTATTCCGGCTCCCCATGGAGCAACGACATTGACCGCAATGCCAAGCGTCTGCAGCATGCGCCGGAGGCTTGTCAGGTTAGCTCGCAAATGAAAGCCAAGGGATGTAAAGCCGAGGAGGTTTACTGAAGGGAGAGCCGTTTTCTCCAGAGGTGCGGCATATCTTTTCACCAGTTCGGTGAAGAGACCATCAGCCGCCTCATTTTCAGATACCCTGAAAGGATTCAGTGCATAGACAAGCGTTTTTTCCAGCGGTAGACCTGAATGTACTGTAAGCTGCTGGAGGTCTTCCTGCAGAAGCGCTGTACTGCAGCTCGGCGCGATGACGGTAAGATCGGGATGGTAGTGGTGATCAACCTGCTGCAGTGTTCCGGGAAGTCTTGAAACTCCCTGTGCAAGGTCTCTTCCCCGAACCACGCTGATCGACAATCCCGGAAAATCCGGGGTTCGTTCAAGCATGCTGTAGGTGGCCGTAATGTAATCATCACCCTGAGGGGCATGATAGACAGTGTGAACCCTTTTCATACTGTTGGTGACTCGGCTGATACCATGGAGAGCAGTTCCCTCATAGAGCCAGAAAGCTAAGCGCATACTCTGTAACGTTAGTTATTGCATTTCCTTGCGAGAATTATTCAGCGCTCGGCATGACACCTTCAAGCCATACCTCCTTGTCAAAGGCAGGCAGCCTGCTGCGACGATGGAGCGGTGAAACAAACAAATTAGCCAGTGGAATGACCCCCGACCAGCTATGAATAGGCATAAGCATGAACTCCATACTCCATTTGACAACAAAACCATGGCCTGCAAAAGGGTTGGCGGTCATCAACGACGTAACAATCAGGTCCGGCTGAATGCGCTTGACATCCTCAAGCTGACGATGAAAGTTAGGCTGCTCGACCACTCGAATACCGGCAAGAGCTTCAAGTTCACGAGCATGGAATTTCTTGTTTATATAGGCGCTGCTGCATTCAACAACATCAGCACCGGCACTTTTAAGAAAACGTGCAAGAGGCAGCTCCATCATGGTATCGGCAGTCAGAAAAACCTTTTTGTCCTTAAGAAGGTCGGTCTGTGTACGAATTTTCTCCCATGCGGCTTTTTCGCGGTCGCGAAGGTCAATGGTGATACCAAATTCACGGGCAAGATCCTCCCAGAAAACCCTCGATCCGTCTGGACCGAAAGGAAAAAGGGAGTGAAGGACACGTGCTCCCCGTTCACGTTCCAGCTTGACGGCAACCCTCGAAAGATAGGGCTGGATAGGAGCAAGCACGGTATCAGGTCCGATGGCGGGCATGTTATCAAAACGGGATTCAGGAAGAAAGCCGGCGACATGAATACCAAGCTCTTCAGCCTCCGCTCTGAGATCGTCAGCCGTTGCGTCATTGACTGAACCGAGAAAGACCACACTTTTCTGACCGGCAGGCGCCACGGGACAGAACGGCACAAGAGCGTGCAGCACAGAGTCCTCAGCCTGGGTGAAATTATAGACCAGACCACTGGCCGGGACAAAAAGCACCGGAACATCCGGTGTACTGAGATGATGGGCAAGACCCTTGAAATCAACCTTCATAACCTCTGGAGTACATGAAGAGAGAAGAAAAATTACGGATGGATTATGGTCGGCCTTGATTTCACGGATAATCTCCTCAAGAGTAGGCTCATTCTTGGAAAGATCACCTTCCTCCATGAGAGCGATGCCGAAGCGAGGCTTGGCAAAGATCATCATGCCAAGAGCATTCTGCAGAAAATGAGCACATGTATGCGTTCCAAGAATCAGAAAAAAACTGTCCTTGATCTTCTGATACATCCAGCCGACACAGGCAAGACCACAAAAACTGTGGGTAACGTTATCTTCCTTTATTATCTGAACATCTCCGGAAACCTGCATCATGAAGTGTTTCTCCTGATAATTACTGCCCGCAACAACTCCATCAGTGATGGTGTGCAAAAGCGTTTCAACGGCCAAACTTAAAGAATGTGAAGATAAAATATTTTCGCCAATCCCCCTACTCTGCAGAGGGGGCTATTTTCGCTTTGACGGAAGCAATCTTTTCTCCAAGACGGACAGTCCGATCCCGTCGATCATCAATTTTCATAACCGTATAGACTCGTTTGCCGCCTTTACTGAACGAATACTCATGAAGTTTCTGTGCAAGCTCAAAAAGCAGATGCGCAGGGCCCTCAACCGTCGTCCCCATATCATGAAGCCGGTAGCTGCATCCGCTTGCACTCAGAAGCTCCTGCAACCCGGCCACAAAACCACTCAGGCTCCCCTCTTTACTGTCGAGGGGAATAACAGCGATATCCATCAAAGCCATGGCAAAAAAACTCGTGGTTTATCTGAAAACAGTCTCTTCGCGTCCAGGGCCAACTGAAATAAAGGTAACAGGAACCTGCAGCTCATCCTCAAGGAAGGTCACATAGTTCCTTGCTTCGGGCTGCATATCGGAGAAGCTCCGAGACTGAGCGTTGGAAGCCTTCCAGCCTTTCAGGGTGGTATACACCGGTATTACCCTCGACAGTGTCTGATGATCGGTCGGAAAATCATGAATCTCCTTGCCATCAAGCATATATGATGTGCACACCTTGACCTCTTCAAACGTGTCAAGTACATCGAGCTTGGTAAGCGCAATTTCCGTAACGCCATTGATCGTCAGCGAATAACGAAGGGCAACCAGATCTATCCATCCACATCTGCGTTTTCTTCCTGTTGTTGCACCGAACTCGTGCCCGATCTGACCGAGAAGTTCCCCTGTCTCATCCAGCAGTTCCGAAGGGAAAGCGCCATTGCCGACTCTTGTCATATACGCCTTGCAGACACCGATAACCTTGCCGATATAGTTCGGAGCAATGCCGGATCCCGTGCAGGCTCCACCTGAGGTAGGGTTCGAGGATGTCACATAGGGATAGGTGCCATGATCGACATCAAGGAGACATCCCTGAGCGCCTTCAAGAAGCACCGTCTTTCCTTCCTGAAGCTTCTTGTTGAGATATAACTGGGTATTGGTCACATAGGGATCGATAATCTTGTCGAACTCCTCGTACTCGCGCACCAGGCTCTCCACATCGATCTCTTCCTTGTCATAAATATTTTTAAACAGTTTGTTCTTTGCCGCAAGGTTCTCCCGGAGCTTTTCCTGCAGCACTTCAGGGCTGAGAAGGTCTACAACCCTTATACCCTGTCGGGCAAACTTGTCCTCATAGCTCGGGCCGATACCTCGACCGGTCGTACCGATTTTCTGGTCGCCCTGAGCGGTCTCATGCAGGGAATCGAGTCGTTTATGGTACGGCATGATGAGATGGGCATTATGGCTGATAAACAGCCTGCCGGTCACCTCAAAGCCAAGTTCCTCTACCTTTTTGATTTCATCGAGCAATGCGGAAGGATCAATAACAACGCCATTGCCGATCACACATATACATCTTTTATGAAAGATTCCGGAAGGAATAAGATGCAGAACAACGGTTTTATTATCAAAACAGATTGTATGGCCGGCATTTGCCCCGCCTTGATAACGGACAACTATATCAAATTTGTCCGAAAGGTAATCAACGAGTTTTCCTTTGCCTTCATCACCGAACTGAGTGCCGACAATAACTGTTGCAGACTGCGAGGGTGTCCTGAATTTCTTTGGTTCCACGACGATTGTTTATTTAACAGATATAATGATCAAAATGAGCCAGAAGCTCACTCTTTCCCTTGCCGGAAAAAGATGAATAATTTACAATAAATTTGGCTTTCGCCGCGCAACTTTCCATTATATGCCGGGTCTGTACTTTCTCTTTTTGTGTGAGCTTGTCGTACTTGGTCAGGACAATTCCATAGGGCTTTTCATGAAACTCCAGAAACTCTATCATAGCCCGATCGGAGCGCATGGCCGGGTGGCGGGAATCAAGAAGAAGCACAATCAGTGAAATACTCTCGCGGTGTTCAATATAGGAGGAAAGAAGATTACCCCATGCAACTTTCTGTTCATGCCCGACAGCCGCATATCCGTAACCGGGAAGATCGACAAAAAAAAACTGGTTGTTAATGAGAAAATAGTTAATCAGTCTTGTTTTTCCTGGTGTTGAACTGGTTTTGGCAAGACCTTTAAGCTCAGCAAGTGAATTAAGCAAGGTTGATTTTCCGACATTGGATCTTCCTGAAAAAACTATTTCAGGAGATGAACCTTCCGGAAGACCGGAAAGAGCGGAGGCACTGATGTGAAAGACGGCAGAAGTTATCTTCATACAAATAAAAAGCGGTCGAACAAAAAAGAGCAATAAAAAGGAAGCTAAAAACCTTGCGTTAAAAACCCAAATGTTTAACTTTCATCGGGCATTTTACGTATTGCACCATCACAAAAAGGAAGAACAGCAGAAGATGTCACTTTACATATACAATTCCCTCAAGAGAGCCAAAGAAAAGTTTGAACCTTTGCATCCGGGGATTGTGAGCATCTATGTATGCGGCCCTACCGTTTACGGCCACGCCCATCTCGGCCATGCAAAAAGCTATGTATCATTTGACGTGGTTGTCCGCTGGCTGCGTCATAAGGGATACCATGTTAAGTACATACAAAACATTACCGATGTGGGCCACTTGACCGATGACGCCGATGCAGGTGAGGACAAGATATCCAAACAGGCCCGCCTTGAAAAAACAGATCCGATGGAAATTTCGCAGTTCTATACACGAAGTTTCTATGAAGACATGGACCAGCTCAACGTTCTCCGCCCGAATATAGCCCCTGCTGCCACAGCTCACATTCCAGAACAGATTGCCCTTGTAGAACGATTGATTGCTGCCGGTCACGCCTATGAGGTCAACGGCAATGTCTATTTTTCCGTTCAGTCATTCCCGGGATATGGAAAACTTTCGGGACGAACTGATCAGGAGGCTCTGCAATCCGGTGCAAGGGTTGAAACACGCTCTGAAAAACATCATCCGTCTGATTTCGCGCTATGGAAAAAGGCAGAGGAAGGGCATCTCATGAAATGGAATTCCCCATGGAGTATCGGTTATCCCGGATGGCATCTGGAGTGTTCGGCAATGTCGATGAAATATCTTGGCGAGACCATAGACATTCACGGTGGAGGTATGGAAAACAAGTTTCCCCACCATGACTGTGAAATTGCCCAGTCCGAATCGGTCACTGGAAAACCTTATGTCAGGTTCTGGATGCACAATAACATGGTGACGGTCAATGGCGTAAAAATGGGGAAATCCCTGAAAAACTCGGTCAATCTCAAGGATTTGTTTAAAGAGATCGATCCTCTTGTGATCCGATTCTTTATTCTTCAGTCGCATTACCGCTCGCAACTTGATTATTCCGAATCCGCCATAAAAGCATCGGCAACTGGACTCGACAAACTCCGTGAAACCCAGAGGAGACTCCAGGAACAAAAGCACGGGACGGCAACGTTTGACCTTGAACCATTTCTCCAGCGCTTTACCGATGCAATGGATGATGATTTCAATACACCTGTAGCTATAGCCGTTCTTTTTGACCTGTCAAAAGCCATTAATACAGCTCTTGATCACAGCGAAGGCATCTCGAAAGAGTCCCGGCAAGAAAGTGAAGCTTTTCTTCACACTGCAGGAACGGACATTCTTGGAATTTTAAACGGAAATAAACAAACTATCGGCAGAGATCCCATACAGTCAAGCCACAAGCTCGAAAAAATTATTGACATTCTCATCGACATGCGGTCTGAAGCCAGAAACAACAAGAATTTTGCACTCAGTGATAAAATCCGCGACAGGCTTCTTGCTGTCGGGATTGAAATTAAAGATACCAAAGAGGGTGTAAGCTGGTCAGAGAAATCAGGGGCTTAAAGGTAATCCTCAAGCTCATCACGCCGAAGGGCATCAACAACGTCACCCACCCTGCGAGACTCCCCTTTGTTGCAGATAAGAAGCGCATCATCGGTCTCGATAATGATGATATCACGCAACCCTATCGTGCAGACAACCTTCCCCATCGGCTTCCTTACAAAGACATTCTCACAATCAATCTGCACCAGCCGATCATCGGGAAGTTCTTCAGAAATGAGACTCCGACTCGCTGCAACTTTCAATACTTCATCCCATGATCCAAGATCAGTCCACCCGAATTCCCCTGTCAACACAAAAACCGGGTCAGCCTTTTCCATAATACCGTAGTCAATAGAAATCGGGTGAATCCAGGAATAAACATCTTCGATAACCTTTGGTTCCTTTTCAGTTCCCAGGCTGTCATAGATATTGAGCAGATCCTTGTATAAATCGGGCATTGATCGTTCAAACTCTCTGGATATCGCATCAATATGCCAGATAAAAACCCCGCTGTTCCAGTAAAAATCCCTGCTTTCAAGAAACTCCATTGCAGTTAGAGCATCTGGCTTTTCCGCAAACGCTTTTACTCTGAAAAGCATGAAATCACAACCGGCTGCAAATGCCAGAGGAATTGAAAGCTGTTCATCAACCTGAATATAACCATAGTCGGTTTCTGGTCTGTCAGGCTTGATACCGATAGTCACAAGGCCCTTTTTCCCTGATGCAATCTCAATGCCTGCCTCAACAATGTTAATAAATGCCTGATCGTCAAGCACAAGATGGTCAGCAGGAAGAACTATAGTTACAGCATCCGGATCCCTTTTTTTTATATGAGCTGTTGCAAGAGCGATACAGGGCGCTGTATTGCGACTGGAAGGCTCAACAATAATATTGTCCGGCCTGAAACCAGTTAGAGAAGCATACATCAGCTTCCTTCCAAGTTCACTGGTAATAATAAAAATATTGTCCGCAATTACAGTCCCGCTGATTCGCTGGAGCGTCCTGGCAATCATGGTACCTTCGTCAAAGAGATCCAAGAACTGCTTTGGCATTTTTTTTCTTGAAACAGGCCATAGCTGCTTACCTGTTCCACCAGCCATGATAAGCGCATAAACATGCTTGCTGTCACCTTTACTCATATCACTCTCTCTATTGTCAGAATTTTCAGAAACAGTAAATCTCATACGATTCCGAACCATCTTAATTTACGCAAATATCAAAGCCCATTTGTCATTCATCTTAAAAAGTCGTTTTTTGCGGTAAACAACTGAATAGAAGGATTGAAGGCATGGAACGACTGAATAATGATTTAGCAACTCTTAAAAGTTTATGTGCCGATCAGGCTATCGAGCTCGATGCATCAACCCTCAGGCAATTGGTACGATATGGCAGCTTGCTTGAGGAGTGGAACCATAAAACAAACCTTATAAGCCGTAAAGAAGACGCACCGGTCATTGTAAAACATATCTTTCATTCACTTCTCATCGCTATTTACCACCCATTCAGTAAAGGAGAACAGGTACTTGATCTCGGGACGGGGGGAGGACTGCCTGGTATCCCGCTCTCTATCTGCTTTCCCGACACTCAATTTCTTCTTGTTGACGCAACCGGGAAAAAAATTGCTGCCTGCCAGGCAATGATCAAAGAGCTTGGCATTAAAAATGCCATCGCTATGCATACGAGGATTGAAGAACTTAAGGGAGTAGTATTTGATACGGTACTTTCAAGACAGGTTGCACCTCTCAATCAACTCTGCGCCTATGCAGGAAGACTTTTGAAACCAGGGGGTATACTTATTTGCCTGAAAGGGGGAAATCTTGAAAAAGAGATAACTAAAGCCGTTGAGTCACGCAAGGATCATAAAGGATTTCCATCAAAAGTTGAACTGCATTCAATCAGCTCCATCAGTACATTTTTTACTGAAAAACAAATAGTCATTGCCAGCGGATAATAATATCCTGTGGGCAATGACTATCAATAATGAGTCCGAAAAAGAATAACCAGGAAAGGTTACTCAGCTGAAGCAGTCGAAGCAGAGGCCGGAGCGGTACTGGTCTTCTTTGAACCCTTGACTCTTTTTGCGCGATCCTGCTTGCCGGTTTTCTGATGTTTTGATGGAGATTCCGTGTAATCAACAAGTTCTATAACAGCCATTTTTGCTGCATCTCCGAAACGCGGCGCAAGCTTGATAACTCGGGTATATCCACCATTTCTTGTACCGACTTTAGCTACTATCTCTTCAAAGAGAGTTCTGATGGCTTGTTTATCTCTGATATCCTTGAAGATTTCGCGCTGGGCATGGACGGTTCCTTTCCGTGCTTTCGTAATAATTTTTTCAACAACCCTGCGGGTCTCTTTCGCTTTTGCTTCTGTCGTCTCAATGCGCTTGTATACGAGCAACTGAGTTGACAAATTGCTTAGTGTCGCCTTTCTATGGGCTGCGGTCCTTCCGAGTTTTCTAACCGGCTTAACTTTACGCATGAATGTATCCTGATCTCAATATTTCAAAAATAACGGTTACTATGTATTATTTCACCTGATATTTGGTAATATCCATGCCAAATTTCAGTTCAAACTTTTCAAGCTGCTCCTTAAGCTCGGTCAATGATTTTTTGCCAAAATTCTTGTAGTTAAGCAGTTCATCCTCTTTGCGTGATACAAGGTCACCGATAGTATCAATTTCGGCAAGTCTCAGGCAATTATGAGAACGGACTGAAAGATCAAGATCTTCGATTTTGGTATGCAGAAGACGACGCATGGTTTCGAACTCATCATCCTGCTGCTTGAACTCCTCTTCGGTGAACTCTTCCTCAGTTGGAGAAAAATTGGCAAAAAACGTAACATGTTCGGTGATAATCCTGCCGGCAAGACTGATGGAGTCATCTGGGGTAACGGAACCATCAGTTTCGACATCAAGGATCATTTTCTCATAATCGGTTCTCTGACCCACACGGGTATTTTCAACAGTGAACTTAACGTTTCTGATTGGAGTATAAATAGCATCTATGGCAATATAACCTATCGGCATCCCTTCCGGTCTATTCTCCTCAGCTGGTATGTAGCCACGTCCTCTACCTATAAAAAGATCAATTGCAACTGTTGTGTCAGCATTAATCGTAGCGATATGCATATCCTTGTTCAACACCTCAAACTCACCTTCCTGCGCAATAATATCTCCAGAAGTAAACTCCATGGGACCGACAAGAGTAAGAGAAGTCTTACAATTTCTTTTGCAAGTCGATCTAAAACGAACCTTTTTGAGATTAAGCACGATTTCAGGAACATCCTCGCGGACGCCATTAATCGCAGCAAACTCATGAAAAACACCGTCTATTTTTATCCCTGTTATTGCAGTACCCGGAAGTGAGGCAAGCAGGACCCTTCTCATAACATTTCCAAGGGTCACACCGTAACCACGCTCAAGCGGCTGCGCAATGAACCTGCCGAAACGATCAGTATGCGTAGTTTCGTCAACTTCTATTTTTGCAGGCATCTGCATCTGGTATATCATAGTATTGAAACCTTAGATTTCATTAAAATCACTTAGAGTATAACTCAACAACTAACTGCTCATTAAAAGGCTCCTGTATATCGACTCTTTCAGGAACAGCAAGAAAAACAGCTTTCTGATTAGCCTTATCAACCTGAATCCATGCAGGTATGCGGGATTCTGGACTTTTGTTTAGAGAGTCGGTTACCGCTCCCATATTTTTACTTCTCTGGCGGAACTCAATCAATTCAGAAGGAGAAACAAGATAAGAAGGAATATCCACCTTCTTCCCGTTGACAAGAAGATGACCGTGCGTTACAAGCTGACGGGCAGCTGACCTTGAAGGAGCAAAACCTGCGCGAAAGACTACATTATCAAAACGCCTTTCAAGAAGTCTCACAAGGTTATCACCGGTGACACCCCTTTGTGACGCTGCTTTTCTGAAATAATTCCTGAATTGCTTCTCAAGAATACCATAGAGATATTTCATTTTCTGCTTCTCCCTCAGCTGGAGAGCATATTCTGAAACCTTTCCTTTTCTGCCCTGACCATGCTGACCTGGGGGAAAGGGACGTCTTTCAAGATATTTTTCAGCTTTCGGTGCAAGCGCAATACCTAACCTGCGGGATACTTTTGTTATTGAGCCTCTAAATCGTGCCATATCAATTGCTTCATTGAAATTCGATGAATGAATAAAATCAGACCCTTCTGCGCTTTGGAGGTCTGCAGCCATTATGCGGAAGAGGTGTTATATCCTTTATAGTCCGCACATCAAGACCTGCGCCCTGTAATGCTCTTATAGCAGCATCGCGACCTGCACCCGGTCCTTTGATAAAGACATCGACATGTCTCATTCCAAGGTCATAGGCTTCTTTCGCAGCGGCTTCCGAGGTCACCTGAGAAGCATAGGGAGTATTCTTTTTAGAACCCTTAAACCCGTTTTTTCCTGCACTTGACCATGAAACCGTATTCCCCTGAACATCGGTGATGGTTACCATAATATTGTTGAAAGATGCCTTGATATGCACCGCACCTTCAGGGGTAACCTTAATTTTCTTTTTTTTCCTGCTTATTGTAGCCATGAACTTACACTCTTTAGTATCGAAGATTTATTGCCTATACACTACTACTTCTTAGCCGCCTTCTTCTTACCAGCAACAGTCTTACGTTTACCTTTTCTGGTCCTTGCGTTCGTCCGGGTACGCTGACCGCGGACGGGAAGTGAGCGCCGATGACGAAGTCCTCTGTAACAACCAATATCCATCAATCGTTTAATAGCAGTCTGCTGTTCTCCGCGAGCCTGCCCCTCTACCTTGTATTCTTCAGCAATAATTTCTCTGATTACATGCGCCTCAGCATCATTCAGCTCTGAGATCTTTCTGTCAGGCGCTATACCTGCTCTCTGAAGAATACTCTCTGCTGATGCTCTTCCAATACCATAAACATGCGTCAAAGCAATAACTGCATGTTTGTTTAACGGCAAATTTACCCCAGCTATCCTCATATGCTCTTAAAATTCTATTATTTTTTTTTCTGAAGATCAACCCTGGCGCTGCTTATGGCTTGGATTTACTTTGCAAATGACAAATCTTTTGCCTTTACGCTTAACAATTCGGCAGTGCTCACAACGTTTTTTTATAGAAGAATATATTTTCATAATAACCCCGACATGCAATAATTAATCCAACTAAACCCGAAATCTGAAAAGGCATGTAATGTAATAAATATAGATCAATAAATCAAAGCCATGAAGAGTTATTTCATCACTTATTTATACCGGTATGTAATCCGTCCTTTCGAGATATCGTAGGGTGAAATCTGGACTTTAACCTTATCACCAGGTAAAATCCTGATATAGTGCATCCTGATTTTACCGGAAACATGCGCAAGCACTTCAAGGCTGTTTTCAAGTTTTACCTTAAACTGCGCATTTGGCAGTGCTTCCAGAATCACTCCTTCAATCTCAATTGATTCTTCTTTGGCCAAATTATTTGCTCCTTTATATCGATAGTGATGCAAGCAGTTGATGAGTGTATATCACTCGTGAAAAGAACGGGTCAGCACTTCAGCTTTCCCTGGTCTTACAACTATCGTATGTTCAAAATGTGCTGATGCCTTTCCATCCTCGGTTACTGCAACCCATTCGTTTCTTCTGCTGACTGCTCTGCGGGATCTTCCAAGAGCAATCATTGGTTCAATGGCAAGCGTCATGCCCTCAACCAGCTTTACGCCAGTATGTTTTCTGCCATAATTCGGTACAGCAGGATCCTCATGCAATTCACTGCCGATGCCATGTCCAACCATGTTTTCTATAACGCTGAACCTGAACGATCGCGCATAATCTTCAATGGCAGAAGAGATATCGTGCAGACGGTTTCCTTCTACTGCCATGGCAATCCCTCTCTCAAGGCATTCGCTGGTTACATCAACAAGCTGCTGAACCTTGTCATCAATGACACCAAGAACAAAAGTCCTCGCCGCATCCCCATGATATCCACCCTTGTATACACCGCAGTCTACAGAAACTATATCTCCTTCCCTGAGAACTCTCTTTATATTCGGCACTCCATGAACTACCTCTTCATTAATAGAAATACAGAGAGTAGCGGGATATGGTGTAACGCCCGGATCACTTTTCGGAACATAGTTCAGAAAACTTGGTACAGCATGATGGTCTCTTATAAACTCTTCAGCCATCCTGTCGAGTTCTTTGGTTGTCATACCTGGCCTTATTTCCTGTTCAAGCAGATCAAGTACCTTTGCCACAAGTGCACCGGATACCCTCATCAACTCAATTTCCCTTTCGCTTTTTATAGTAATCATTTCTAATGTATTACCTTGACTGTCGACCGCGAGTCTTACCTGACTTCATGAAGCCATCGTAATGCCGCATCATCAAATGGCTTTCAACCTGCTGCAGGGTATCAAGGCCTACACCGACAATAATCAGAAGACTTGTTCCTCCAAAAAATTGTGCAAACCCCGGAGTAACATTGACAAACTTCGTCAAAAAGGTTGGAAGGATAGCAATTATTGCAAGCGATATAGCGCCAGGCAGCGTAATACGAGTCAAAATATTGTCAATAAAATCAGCGGTGCTTTTTCCAGGGCGAACACCGGGAATGAAACCTCCCTGGCGACGCATGGTATCGGCGACTTCTTTTGGATTAAACGCTATCGCTGTATAAAAATAGGTAAAGAAAACAATCATGGTGCCGAACATTAAAGCATACCACCATGAATCGTAGGACAAAACCGCGGCAATTCCCTGCATTATCTCATTTTCAGGGAAAAAAGAAAGAAAAGTACCGGGGAGAAACATGATGGATTGGGCAAAAATAATCGGCATGACACCGGCTGTATTTATCCTCATCGGTATATATTGTGTACTTCCGCCGTAAACTTTCCGGCCAACAACACGTTTGGCATGCTGTACAGGAATGCGACGCGTCCCAACCGTGAGTACTACAACAAAAGCTACAATTGCAGCCATCACAGCAAGAATAATAATCTCAATAATCCAGTTCTTGCTTCCTAGTGAAACTGAACGGAATTCAGCAACAAGCGCCTGAGGAAATCTTGCAAGAATACCGATCATAATAATAAGCGATATACCATTTCCTATTCCACGGTCGGTAATCTTCTCGCCAAGCCACATGACAAATACTGTTGCAGCTGTCAACAGAATAACCACAGTTACAGAGAAAAATATGCCTGGATCAGGCACAACGACTCTACCAAAGGAAGCTGGACTTGAGAGACTTACACTGACGCCCCATGCCTGAAGTGCAGCTATTACAACTGTTCCGTACCGGGTCATCTGGCTGATTTTCTGCCGGCCATCTTCTCCTTCTTTCTGCAGTTTCTGGAAATATGGAGTAACCGCTCCGAGCAGCTGAATGATGATAGAGGAAGAAATATAGGGCATAATGCCAAGAGAAAATATCGAAGCCCTTGCAAAAGCTCCTCCGACAAAAAGATCAAAAAGTCCGAAAAGATCGTTGGAGTGGGATTGTGATGCGCCTGACACTGCAGCCGCATCAACACCCGGGATGGTAATGTGTGAACCAAGTCTGTAAACAAATAACAGAAGAAGCGTGTAAAGGATCCGCTGGCGGAGTTCAGGGATTTTATTAATGTTCCTTATACTTTCATTAAGCTTCATAGTGTCCTTTTAACGAATTCAGGGCTTAGGAGATTTCTTTACTCTTTTTACCAAAGGAGCCTTTGGTTTCAAGAGAGCCTCTTCGAACGACAGATCCCTGACTTTTGAAGCTTCTTCAAGCGTACGGAAAGCCTTGATTACCTTTCCACCCGCAGCGGTGATTTTTGCTTCAGCACTCTTGCTGAATGCATGAGCAGTGATGGTAATCGGACCTGACAGCTCTCCATTACCAAGAATCTTAAAATAGTCAGCATTACTTGCATGAATGAGTGACTTGATATCCAGTACTGAAATATCACCTTCTACAAGTCCATCCTTTATCCATTTATCAATCTGGGTAAGATTGACCGTATTGACAGGGGGGGTGTCAAGAGGAGTAAACCCGAATTTCGGCAACCTCCGGTAAACTGGAATCTGTCCACCTTCATTGATAGGTCTTTTATAACCGCTTCGCGCCTGCTGACCTTTGTTGCCCTTGCCGGCTGTCGTTCCGTTACCTGAACCTTGACCGCGGCCAACCCGCTTTTTATTTTTTACCGCGCCTTTAGCTGGACGGAGTGAACTTAAATCCATGGTTTCAATTCCCGACTTTCTATTAGTAAAAAACTTAAACTTCTTCGACTTTTACAAGGTGCTGAACAACCCTGATCTGTCCTCTTGTGCACGGATTATCCTTTCTGTCAACCTGGTAGTTCGGTCTGCCAAGTCCAAGTGCCTTGATTGTCTCTTTCTGCTTTTTCGTTCCACCAATGATGCTCCGCACCTGGATAATTTTCAGTGTTTTCTCACTCATGATTGCATTCTATAATTTTAGCTTTCGAAAACCTCTTGAAGGCTCTTTGACCGTCTTTCACCTACATCATAGGCATCAGATATACTTCGCAATCCTTTTATAGCTGCTTTGACCACATTATGAGGATTGGATGATCCAAGGGATTTCGTCAGGATGTCGTGTATACCTGCCATTTCAAGAACAGCTCTTACCGCACCCCCCGCAATAAGTCCTGTACCTGGTGTTGCCGGCTTCATCATGACCTTGGCCGCACCATACCTTGCAATAATCTGGTGGGGTATCGTACCCTTGACAATCGGAACCTTGATAACATTTTTTTTGCCGTCTTCTATGCCCTTTGCTATAGCATCCTGAACTTCGTTTGCTTTGCCAAGCCCGTAACCGACATGACCTTCTTTATCGCCAACCACAACAATAGCGTTAAATCCAAAACGTTTGCCGCCTTTTACAACTTTTGCCGTCCTGTTGATATGTACAAGCTTCTCTTTCAGATTTAATTCTCCGGGCCTGATAATTTTAGCAGATGTTTTCGCCATTTACTTTCTCTTTGAAAAGTTGTTAAAAGATCAGTCCTGCTTCTCTCGCACCATCGGCCAACGCTTTGACTCTGCCATGATAACGAAATCCATTCCTGTCAAATATTACATTTGTTATACCCTCGGCAAGGGCTTTTTCTCCAATTTGCCTGCCGACAATGCGGCAAACTTCAGATTTTGTACCCTTAAGTGCCTTGTTGTCTTTTGACATCGTTGATGCTGCAATAATGGTTTTACTGTTCACATCATCAATGAGCTGCGCATATATCTGCGAAAGACTCCTGTAAACACAAAGTCTCGGCTTTGTCTGTGTACCCTGGACATTGGCTCGGCTTCTGTCCTTGATTTTCTGCCTCCGGGAGGCTTTATCGATTTGACTCATTCTCTTACACCGTTGTATAATTTTATTACCAGATTACTTGATCTCTGCATTCATATCTTTACTTACTTACCTGCAGCCTTGCCTTCCTTGCGACGGATAACTTCACCAGCATATTTGATGCCCTTTCCACGATAAGGTTCGGGCTTCCTGAATGAACGGATCTTGGCAGCAACCTGGCCTACAAGAGCCTTATCAATGCCGTTTATAAGGACAGTAACCTGATCAGGCACCTCGATTTTTATCTCATCCGGAGCCTTAAAATAAATCAAATGTGAATATCCGAGTGTCAGGGCGAGCAGATCATTTTTCAGCTCCGCACGATAACCGACGCCAGCTATCTCAAGTTTTGTCGTAAAACCCTTTGTAACTCCCTCAACCATATTGCTGATAAGCATGCGGTAAAGTCCGTGCTGTGCCTTAGCCTTCTTGCTGTCATCAATTCTCGTAACAGTAATACTGCCGCCTTCTTCCGAGACGTTTATCTGATCAGTAAGCCTCTGCTCAAGAGTGCCTTTAGGACCTGATACCCTGATGTTCAGGTCTTTGATCTCTATCTTTGCCTGATTACTCAGGGGTATGGGCGTTTTTCCTATTCTTGACATGGTATTCTAATGCTCTTTGGCTTATGGGTTAATAAATACGGAACAGGATTTCACCGCCAACTCCCTGCGCCCTTGCCTCTTTGTCGGTTATGACACCTTTCGAGGATGAAAGGATGTATAAACCGAGGCCTCCCAGATACTTTTTAATATCCTTTCCGTCATAAACACGCCGACCTGGCTTGCTTACCCTTGTAATTTCCTTTATAGCAGGATCACCGTGAGCTGTATACTTCAGATCAACCCGTATAAAAGGAAATTTTTCGGCTGTAATAACCGTAAAGCTTTTAATGTAACCTTTATCCACAAGCAATTGCGAGAGATTCTCCCTGAGCTTCGAATACGGGATATCGGTTGTTTTATTTTTTGCTCTTCCCGCATTTCTGATACGGGTGATATAATCTGCAATTGAATCCGTTACAGGCATAGCAAACGTTGGTTACTTTCGAAAATGATATAAATACCTCTCTTTAACTATAGCAAAGCTCACTACCAGCTTGCTTTTTTAACACCAGGCAATTTTCCTTCAAGGGCAAACTTACGGAACATATGCCTGCACAATCCATATTTTGCATATACACCTCTACCACGGCCAGTAAGAACACAACGATTACGAACTCTGGTTGCCGAACTGTCTCTCGGTAATTCGCGGAGTGCTTCGTAATTCCCTGCTTTAAGAAGTTCCGCCCGGATAACTGCGTATTTTTCTACAAGCTTGATCCTCTTCTCATTTCTTGCTATAACGCTTTTCTTTGCCATCTGTTTTCTGAATTATTTAGTTAATCTTCTTTTTGAATGGCATTCCAAGTTCCGACAGGAGCACATAAGCTTCTTCGTCTGTTGTTGCTGACGTTACAAAACTGATATCCATTCCAGATATTCTTGGTACCTTATCAATATCGATTTCCGGAAAAATAATCTGTTCCTTAACACCAACAGTGTAGTTACCGCGACCATCAAAACTGGTGTCGTTAAGCCCGCGGAAATCACGTATTCTTGGAACTGCAAGACTTACAAAACGATCAAAAAACTCATACATGGCCTTGCGACGAAGCGTAACGCGGCATCCTATTGCCTGACCTTCGCGCAGCTTGAAGTTGGATATCGCTTTTTTGGATTTACGGATCTGTGGTTTCTGACCAGTAATCTGAGCAAGTTCCTGCAAAGCAATTTCGAGCAGCTTGGGTTCTGCTGCTGCTGCTCCAACACCAATGTTAATTGATATTTTCTGCAGCTTTGGCACTTTCATGATATTTTTATACTGAAAGCGCTCAATAAGTTTGGGTGTTGCTTTTTCTTTGAAAAAGGTTTGGAGTCTTGCCTCTGCAGAATGTAAAGGTGTTACTTCTGTGCTCCGGTCTTTGTTTTTTGCCATCTTATTCTGTATCAGTTAATCAGGATGGTCTTTGTCATCCTGATATTGAGTGGAAACAATTAACTTTTCTTAACATTAGAAGCATGAATAGGGAACTCCCGCTCTATGATCGACCCTTGAGGCTGACCTTGTGCGGGACGCATATGGCGCTTCCTGATGTTAACACCTTCAACGATAACCCTGCTTTTTAAAGGAAATACTTTAAGTATCTTGCCCGACTTTCCTTTATCATTGCCACTTATAACGACGACTGAGTCATTCTTCTTGACATGCAGCTTAACCTTCTTAATCCCTGTTTTCATTTTTCACTGATATGATATTATTCATAAAAACCGGAGCGGGAGACGAGACTCGAACTCGCGACCAACAGCTTGGAAGGCTGTGACTCTACCAACTGAGTTACTCCCGCCTGAAGCACCTTACAACACTTCGGGCGCTAACGAAACAATCTTCATAAATTTCCTGTCACGAAGCTCTCTTGCGACCGGACCAAAAATACGGGTTCCCCTCGGCTCACCCTGAGCATTAAGCAGAACAACAGCATTCTCGTCAAAACGAATATATGAACCATCTTTTCTCCGCGACTCCTTGACACAGCGCACGACAACAGCTCTGCAGACATCTTTCTTTTTTACAATGCCACCAGGCACAGCTGCTTTGACTGATACTATAATCTGATCACCCAATGAGGCATAACGCCTCCCGGTTCCACCAAAAACATGGATGCAACGGACTTTCTTGGCTCCACTGTTATCGGCAACAACCAGATTTGTTTCTTTCTGGATCATCCTGTTTCAAACTTTATTAAATGTAAAAAAATCCTTTTATCTGGCTTTTTCAATAATCTCAACCAAACGACAGCTCTTTCTCTTGCTGAGAGGCCGACACTCTACAACCTTGACAAGATCACCAATACCAGCTTCATTCTTTTCATCATGAGCCATAAGCTTTGTCGTCTTCTTGAAATATTTCTTGTAAACCGGATGCTGCACTCTCCGTTCAACAGCGACAACACACGCCTTATCCATCTTATCACTGACAACCTTACCTAACCAGCTTTTTTTTCTTCCTCTTACCGGAACGTTCTGTCCCTGAGATGCACTGTCCATTTTCTGTTCTTCCATTTGTCAATAAACGGTTTGTTGGTTTACCTGCCCTCAAGCCTGGCTTGTTTCAGCAGTGGCAATTTGATGGAGCCGGTTTTTCATGCGCGCAATATCCCGTTTCGAATTGCGAAAAACCATTGGATTCTGCGGCTGCTCAATAACTTTAAAAAAATTGATATCGGCAAGTCTGTCTTCAAGCTCCTTGAGCCTGTCTATCAGTTCCTGTTTGCTTAATGCCGCAATTTCGTACTTTTTCATGATAAGTAACCCTCTTGTCGAATTATTTACTCGTTTAACCTTCGTAATCAGGACGAACTATGAACCTGGTCTTGATCGGGAGCTTCTGTGCAGCAAGGCGGAAAGCCTCTGTAGCAACTTCTTTCGGCACACCATCAGCTTCAAACATAACTCTTCCGGGCTTGACAACCGCAACCCAAAATTCCGGTGATCCTTTTCCAGAACCCATTCGAGTTTCTGCGGGTTTTTTTGTTATCGGTTTATCCGGAAAAATCCTGATCCAGATTTTACCATCTCTTTTCATAAATCTGGTCATTGCAACACGGGCTGCCTCTATCTGACGTGCAGTTATCCACGCACCCTCAATTGCTTTCAAACCGAAAGAACCGAAAGAAACATCAGCACCACGCCCGGCATTGCCCTTCATGCGTCCTCTTTGTGTCTTTCTATATTTAACTCTCTTTGGCATTAACATACAGGCAACTCCATTCTTTTTCTTTTTGTATGGTACTTGATATTAAGATCGTTTTATACGTTGGCGACGCTTTGAACGGCCGTCGCGATTATCGCGACCTCTTGGACCTGAGTCAGTGCGTCTTTCCTTGATTCTCTTCAACTCGTCTTCTTCTATTGCGTCAATACGCTGAACAAGCACTTCACCTTTGTAAACCCAGACTTTAATTCCAATGGTACCTGCAATGGTATGAGCTGTGCAGCTTGCATAATCTACATTGGCACGAATGGTATGGAGCGGAATCTTTCCTTCCTTGTACTGTTCGGAACGTGCAATTTCTGCACCACCAAGACGACCGCCACACTTTATTCTGACTCCTTCAGCCCCGGAGCGCATTGCCTGCTGGATCGCCTGTTTCATAGCTCTTCTGAATGACACACGATTTTCAAGCTGGTAAGCAATATTGTCACCGATCAGCTGAGCCTCGATTTCAGGTTTTACAACCTCAACAACATCTATTTTAACCTCTTTACCGGTAATACGGCTCAGCTCCTGAGACAGATTATTGATCTCCTCTCCCTTTCTTCCCACTACGGCACCAGGACGTGCTGCATAAATATTGATCTTGACATGTTTTGTTGTTCTTTCAATAATTATACGTGCTATTCCAGCTCTTTCCTTCTTTAAGCGGGCAAGAACATACGAGCGTATAACGTGATCCTGCTTAATTTTTTCTGAAATAACCGGACTATCATCGTACCAACGTGAAGACCAGTCCCTGATGATTCCGAGCCTGAATCCAGTAGGATTAACTTTCTGACCCAATGCGCTCTCCTTATTTTATTTTGTTACTGGATTTTTAACTTTATCAATGACTATTGTCAGATGATTCGATCTTTTGCGAATCCTGAATGCCCGACCCATTGGAGCCGGAAGCGTTCTTTTCAGTGTCGTACCTTCATCAACAAATATAGTCTTAACGAACAGCTCCTGATCACTGACCCTCTCATCCGGATTAAGCTGCGCGTAATTTGCTACGGCAGACTTAAGCGTCTGCATAACATTCCGTGAAGCCGCTTTGGTTGAGTTAAGCAGAATAGCCTTTGCCAGATCTACCTGTTTGCCACGAACGAGGCCTGCCACAAGACGCATTTTCCTTGGCGATGTTGGCGTATCCCGTAAAATTGCTTTTGCTTGCATGATATCTTTACCCTTTCGCGTTTTTCAATTTATTTTTTCCTTGGTGCTGCGCCGCCTTTTTCGGCCTTTCCACCACCAGCATGGCTGCGAAACGATCTCGTCGGGGCAAACTCACCAAGCTTGTGACCTACCATATTATCACCTACATAGACAGGAACATGACTTTTGCCATTATGCACAGCAACCGTATGACCGACAAAATCAGGCGAAATCATTGAGCTTCTGGACCAGGTTTTCACAACCTTTTTTTCACCCTTGGTATTCATATCAAGGATCCGTTTTTCAAGCTTTATATCAATGAACGGTCCCTTTTTAAGTGATCTTGGCATAGTTTCTCTGCTTGTTGTTGTTAACCGCTATAATTATTTGGCGTTTCTGCCGCGTACAATCAATTTCTGTGAAGCCTTTTTCTTGTTTCTGGTCTTCAGCCCCTTTGCAAGCTGACCCCATGGTGACATAGGATGTTTTCTACCTCCACCGGATTTCGACTTGCCTTCACCACCACCCATTGGGTGATCGACCGGGTTCATCGCCATACCTCTTGTCTGTGGACGTATTCCAAGCCAGCGACTTCTGCCGGCTTTACCTAAAACAACATTTTCATGATCACTGTTTCCTACCACACCAATCGTCGCCCGACACTCAACCCTGAGTTTACGGATTTCGCCTGAAGGAAGTTTAAGTGTAACATAATCACCTTCACGGGCTGCAAGTACAGCAAATCCTCCCGCCGACCTGACAATCTGACCTCCCTTTCCTGCTTTCATTTCAATATTATGAATATCAGTGCCAAGAGGAATATTTTTCAGTGGCATGGTGTTTCCTGCCTTTATTTCGACCTTTTCGCCACTTTCCACCTTATCTCCAACATTTACACCTTTCGGGGCGAGAATATAACGTTTTTCTCCATCATTGTAGTGCAATAATGCAATTCTTGATGAACGATTGGGATCATACTCAATAGCAGCAACCGTTGCAGAAACGCCATCCTTGTTGCGCTTAAAATCGATAATCCTGTAATGCCTTTTATGTCCACCGCCTCTATGCCTTGAGGTTTTCCTGCCTGCACTGTTGCGGCCGCCCGACTTGTTGAGTGAAACAAGCAAACCCTTCTCAGGTGTACTTTTTGTTATTTCATCGAATGCAGGGTATGACATGAACCTTGACCCTGGCGTTACCGGCCTTAATTTCCTTATAGCCATTTGCGTGTATGATCTATCCTTTTTATAATTTCTATCCTTCGCTCTTCTGGGTTGAACCTGAGTAGTAATCAATAGACTGGTCCTTTTTGAGAGTGATAACAGCTTTTTTCCAGTCACTCTTTTTTCCGGTTATCAACCCTCTTCTGGTATTCTGGCTACGGGATTTTCCGAGACAGTTAATCGTGCGAACAGACTTTACTTCTACTCCAAATTTCTTTTCCACTGCGATCTTTATATCAGACTTGTCTGCATCGGGTTTAACGATAAAGACGTATTGTCCTTTCTTTTCTGTCAGCCCTGTACTTTTTTCAGTCAACCAAGGACGCAACAACGGGTTTTTCATCTCTTTAACTCCTTTTTCTGGATAACTGCAATTACCCTAATGTATCTTCAATTGTTTTTAACGCCGTCTTCTGAACAAGTACCGTATGGCTATGGAGAATATCGTACGTTGATGCCTTATCAGCAGTCATAATATTAAGTACCTCAATATTTCTGCCCGATCTTGCAATGATCATATCATATTCAGGAGTAAGCATCAATGTCTTTTTCTCGGTGAGACCAAGATTTTTAAGGATATCGGCAAAAGGTTTGGTTTTGATCTTTTCAAATCTGAAATCTTCTACAACAAGAATCTGACCTGCCTTCGCCTTGGAACTTAGAGCTGAACGTCGCGCAAGAAGCTTTACCTTTTTGTTGACTTTCTGATCGTAGGCATGAGGTGTCGGCCCGAATATTGTACCGCCACCAATATTAAGAGGCGAACGGGTTGAACCCTGACGAGCATTACCGGTGCCTTTCTGACGTAAAGGCTTTCTGCCTCCACCCCTTACTTCGCCACGTGTTTTTGACTTGTGAGTCCCCTGCCTCTTGTGTGCGAGAATCGATTTAACATCGAGATACATCGCATGTTCAGATATTTCAGCGCCGAATATATCATCACGGAGCGTTACCACTTCCCCGGTTTCAGTGCCGCCGGTATTTAAGACTTTAAGTTCCATAGCTTCGCGTATTCAGCATTAACTTTTTTTTGTAGAAACAATCTTGACATAGGAATTCTTAGGCCCTGGGACAGATCCCTTTATAACAATAAGATTGGATTCAGGGATAATCTTAAAGATTTCAAGATTCCTGACCGTAATATTGTCTGACCCCATACGTCCAGCCATTCTGGTACCCTTGAAAACCCTTGACGGATCGGATGAACCACCTACAGAACCCGGCGCTCTCTGCCTGTCTGACTGACCGTGCGTTCTCTGCCCGCCACCGAAATTATGACGTTTCATAACACCGGCAAAACCTTTTCCTTTCGAAACACCGAGAACATTAATTTTCTCGCCTTCTGTGAACGATTCAACGCTCACTGAACTGCCAAGATGGAGTTCCTGGGTAAGCTCTGAAAAGTCAAACTCAGCCAATTTAAAGCCTGGAGCGACACCAGCCTTTTTGTAGTGACCATGAAGCGGTTTACTTACTTTTTTCTCGTTTCTTTCCCCGATACCAACCTGATAAGCATCGTATCCGTCCGTATCAACACGCTTAACCTGTGTCACAAAGCATGGTCCTGCCTGGATAATCGTGCAGGATACTGCTTCGCGTTTATCATTGAATAAACGGGTCATGCCGATTTTCTTTCCAAGAATCGCACCCATATTGAATTAACTGTTCTAATTCTTTAAGACTTAATTTCAACATCAACACCACTTGGAAGCTCAAGCTTCATCAACATATCAATGGTTCTGGATGTCGGGTTTATTATTTCGATCAACCTCTTGTGAGAGGAGAAGGAAAACTGCTCACGTGACTTTTTGTCAACATGCGGAGACCTGTTTACGGTATACACATGGGATTTTGTAGGCAGCGGTATCGGACCAAAGATAATAGCATCTGTCTGCTTGACTACATCAATAATCCTTAACGCCCACTTATCAACCAGACTATGGTCGTAAGACTTGAGCTTTATTCTGATCTTTTGCTGTACAGCCACTTGTCAACCCTGTTTCTTGTTATCAATAAAAAAAGGACGGGATTTTCAGCCCCGTCCCGAGACGCCATACAAACTATTATTCAATAATCTTTGTTACGGAACCTGCTCCGACGGTACGACCGCCTTCACGGATAGCGAAACGCAGGCTCTCATCCATAGCGATAGGAGCAAGCAACTCGACATTAACTGAAAGGTTGTCACCAGGCATGACCATCTCAACGCCTTCAGGCAATGTTACAGACCCAGTCACATCCGTTGTACGGAAATAGAACTGTGGACGGTAACCATTGAAGAACGGCGTATGACGACCACCCTCTTCCTTTTTAAGAATATAAACTTCAGCCTTAAACTTGGTGTGCGGCTTGATAGTCCCCGGTTTTGCGATAACCATACCACGCTCAAGTTCTGTCTTGTCGACACCTCTGAGAAGAAGTCCGGCGTTATCGCCTGCCTGACCCTCATCAAGAAGCTTCTGAAACATTTCAATGCCGGTAACAACAGATTTACGAGTCGGTCTGATCCCAACAATCTCAACCTCTTCATTGATCTTTATACGTCCTCTTTCGATTCTTCCAGTACCTACAGTGCCACGACCTGAAATAGAGAATACATCTTCAACAGGCATCAGGAACGGCTTGTCAATATCACGAACAGGCTCAGGAATAAATTCATCAACTGCATCCATAAGCTCCATAATAGCTTTTTCACCTTCCGGATCGCCCTCAAGCGCTTTAAGTGCAGAACCTTTGATGATCGGAATGTCGTCACCCGGAAAATCGTATTGCGTCAGAAGTTCTCTGAGTTCAAGCTCAACAAGCTCAATGAGTTCAGGATCGGCAATGTCAACTTTATTAAGAAATACGACAAGAGCAGGAACGTTTACCTGACGGGCAAGCAGAATGTGCTCGCGAGTCTGAGGCATCGGACCATCTGTACCCGCTACAACAAGAATCGCGCCATCCATCTGGGCCGCGCCGGTAATCATGTTTTTTATGTAGTCAGCATGACCAGGACAGTCAATGTGTGCATAGTGACGTTTTTTAGTCTGATACTCAACGTGTGCGGTTGAAATGGTAATGCCGCGCTCTCTCTCTTCAGGAGCTTTATCAATGCTTCCAAAATCGCGCTGCAGTGCAAGACCCTGCTTGGCAAGAACCGAAGTAATTGCAGCAGTAAGGGTTGTCTTGCCATGATCAACGTGACCGATGGTTCCTATATTGACATGGGGTTTATCCCTTTTGTAGGACTCTTTTGCCATAACTTATCTCCGTGACGGTTATCTTTTATTGATTGTAGTAGTTAAAACTGATAGTCTGTTGTCTCGCTTATTCCGAATCCTTGCTAACTCTCTTCTCCTGCAAAGCTTCCGCAATATTGCGAGGAACTTCGCGATAACAGTCAAACTCCATAGAATAATTTGCCCTTCCCTGACTCATCGAACGCAGATCAGTAGAATATCCGAACATCGCTGAAAGAGGAACCTTGGCATTGACAAACTGAGCACCCGCTCTCTGACCCATTCCTTCAATATGACCGCGACGGCTTGAGAGATCACCCATGACATCACCAAGATACTCGTCAGGTGTCACGACTTCAACCTTCATGATCGGCTCAAGAAGAACAGGATCAGCCTTTTTAGCTGCGCCCTTGAACCCGATGGAACCGGCAATCTTAAACGCCATTTCTGATGAGTCTACCTCGTGGTACTTGCCATCATACAGGGTGACCTTGATATCCTGCATAGGAAAGCCAGCTACAACACCACTCTTCATGGCCTGCTGTACACCAGCATTCACAGCCGGAATATATTCTCTCGGAATGACTCCACCTTTGACAGCATCAACAAATTCGTATCCTTTTCCTTCCTCAAGCGGCTCAACAGTAATATTAACCAGACCAAACTGACCTTTACCGCCCGACTGCCGAACAAACTTGCCCTCAAAATCAACTTTCTTTCTGATAGTCTCTCTGTATGCAACCTGCGGCTGCCCGACATTCGCTTCAACCTTAAACTCGCGTTTAAGACGGTCAACCAGAATCTCAAGATGAAGTTCGCCCATACCCGCAATCAGAGTCTGACCGGTTTCATCATCAGTTTTGACCTTAAAGGTTGGATCTTCTTCAGCAAGCTTAGCAAGCGACATGCCGAGCTTGTCGGAATCCGCCTTGGTTTTCGGCTCAATGGCGATTTCAATAACCGGTTCCGGAAAAATCATTTTTTCGAGAACAACCGGATTATTTTCATCACAGAGCGTATCACCGGTTCTTACATCCTTCAAACCTACAGCGGCGGCAATATCACCGCAATAAACAAAATCTATATCCTCTCTTTTATTGGAGTGCATCTGAAGAATACGACCAATACGCTCTTTCTTGCCGGTCATAGTATTCAGCACATAACTGCCGGCCTTCAGCACACCGGAATAAACCCTGAAAAAGGTCAGTTTGCCGACAAAAGGATCAGTAGCAATTTTAAAGGCAAGAGCAGCAAAAGGTTCCTCGTCCCGCGGCTCGCGTGATATCGACTCTTCGGTACGAGGGTGGTGACCCTCAACCGCACCTACATCAACCGGAGAAGCAAGATACTCTACAACAGCATCGAGCATAAACTGGACACCCTTATTTTTAAAGGAAGAGCCGCAAAGTACGGGAATAATAGTGACCTTAAGCGTTGCCTGGCGCAACACATCTCTCACCTCTTTCTCTGTGATATCTTCACCGTTCAAATACTTCTCAAGAAGCGTATCATCATGCTCGGATACAGCTTCAAGCATATTTATCCTCCACGTCCTCGCCTCGTTCTGCAGGTCATGAGGAATCTCGACTTCTTCATAGGTGCTGCCATCTTCCTTATCATAGATAATGCCCTTCATCCTGATAAGATCAACAAAGCCGGCAAAAATCTCACCCTCGCCAATAGGTATCTGGAGAGGAACCGGATTCGCACCCAACCTCTCCCTTATAGCCTTGACCGTGTAAAAAAAGTTTGCTCCGGTTCTGTCCATCTTGTTGACATAGGCAATCCTCGGTACGCCATATTTATTCGCCTGACGCCATACCGTTTCAGACTGAGGTTCCACCCCTCCCACCGCACAAAAAAGCGCAACAGCGCCATCAAGCACACGCAGTGAACGCTCAACCTCAACCGTAAAATCTACATGGCCAGGCGTATCAATAATATTAATCCTGTGATTAACACCGGTATAGTTGCCAAACTTCGGCATCCAGAAACAAGTTGTTGCAGCAGAGGTGATTGTAATGCCACGCTCTTTTTCCTGTTCCATCCAGTCCATTGTCGCGCCGCCCTCATGCACTTCACCCATCCGGTGCAGACGACCAGTGTAATATAAAATCCTCTCTGTCGTCGTCGTCTTTCCGGCATCAATGTGAGCCATGATACCGATGTTGCGCACTTTATCTAAATCAACCAGCCTTGCCATAACAATAATTTTGACCTTTTATCCACACGTTAAACAACTACTTAGAACCTGAAATGCGCAAACGCCTTATTAGCATCAGCCATCCTATGCACCTCATCACGCTTTTTCACTGATGCACCCTGCTCGTTCGCAGCATCCATCAATTCAGAAGCAAGCTTTTCCGCCATGGATTTGCCACCACGCTTAGCAGCATACATTTTCAACCAGCGGAACGCAAGCGCACCTCTTCTTGAAGCCTTGACTTCCATAGGAATCTGGTACGTGGCACCGCCAACCCTCTTACTGCGAACCTCAACAACCGGCGCAATATGCGACATAGCCTTGCGATACACCTCCAAAGGATCTTCCCCTGTCATTTTTTCGGCAATTATAGCAAAAGCATCATAAACAATTTTTGTCGCAACAGCTTTCTTACCGTCAAGCATTACAGCATTGATAAAACGGGCAACACTTTCATCCCCGTAACGAAAATCAACACCTATTCTTTTATAGCCACCTTTTTTCGGCATATTCTTCTATAAATTTATGATTGGACCTATCTGCCTTTACCCTTGACAGGAGCAGCTGCACCGGCTTTCGGCTGCTTGGCCCCATACTTGGAACGACTCTGCTTACGATCAGCAACACCGGACGTATCCAGCGAGCCGCGTACAATATGATAACGGACACCAGGAAGATCCTTTACCCTGCCGCCTCTGATCAAAACAATAGAGTGCTCCTGCAGGTTATGACCCTCTCCAGGGATATATGCCGTAACCTCAATCTTGTTGGATAACCTTACACGCGCAACTTTCCGAAGCGCCGAGTTAGGTTTTTTTGGTGTGGTCGTGTAAACACGAGTACAAACGCCGCGCTTCTGCGGACACTTATCAAGCGCCGGTGACGCTGTTTTTGTTACTTTTACACTTCTTCCGAGCCTGATGAGCTGCTGAATCGTCGGCATACTGAAACTCTCTTTCTATTTAAAAACCTCTGATTACAAAAGACGCAATCCTAAAAATCCATAAGGACAACCAATGTAAGAGAATTATAAAAAAAAACAAAACCTAAATCATCATTTTTGTTCTCTTGAGAAATAATCTTTACTTCACCCCTTACCCCCTGAATAGTGAAGTCTCAACACCTGCAAACTCTTGCAATCAAACTTCTCCTATCGAGCCTAAACCAATGTTTGAACTGACTTCTTCATCAACAAATCATAAACCGTATTATCGGTGCTGTTTAAAAAATCAGCAGGTAAATTTCATTTTGAAAAACTTCCACAAGGCAATGACCTTGCAAATCAGGGAATGAATGTCCATAATTGCATAGTTAATATTTATAAACAGTCTATCTTGCCATTATTTTCCGGGCTTTCGACGAAAACGGCCCTCCAACAGGCCCCCTGCAATTAGCAGCATTGCAGCGGTAAATGCGCCGAGAGATATCCTTCTGCCTGTTTCAAAGCCGCTTCTGTCGTACATGAAACGAACCTCTCTGCTGCCAGCAGGAACGACGACACCCCGAAGCAATCCGTTCACCCTGGCCATTGAGGCTGGCTTCCCATCAACTGACACTTTCCACCGCAAGGGATAATAGATTTCACTGACAACAAGAAATGCCTCGCCTGGAGCTGAAACCTTCAGGATCATTGATTCCGGTAGCGCGACAAGCGATGTAACCGTTGCTGCTGAAAAAGTTCGGCTCCCTGTCCAGAGAGAGCCATCAACATAGGCCTCACCTGAAGATGCATGGTCATCAAGAAGCCTGGAAAACAAGGCCTCCTCGCTGTTCAATCCTGAAACACGGCCTGCAAACCATGCCCTCGGAGTCGATCCCTTAAGACTATAGACATAGACCATGACCGGACCGTTGGCCAGCTGGAGTGAACCGGTCTTGACCGGTTCAAGTGACGGATGCGCAACTGGTTCAGGAGTAATGAGATAGGCGACATTAAGCATTCTCAGAATATTCAGACTGGCAAGGTTTCCTGTTTTTGCCAGAAACTCTTCATACAGCTTCAGTTTTGCAGGATGGTAGCCACCTGCCGACTCTATTCCGAAAAGAGCAAATTTGTTCTCCGTAAAAAGGGGCCCCGCAGGATAGATCCTGAACAACCCTTTCCTGGAAGCCAGAAAGCGGGTAATGTCATCATGGCGGAAAGCACTATCCATTACCCTGCTATCGGTAAATACCGGAGAGCGAAGGGATGCAGCTGATGGGTTAACAATCTGCATATCAAGCAAGATAAGATCGCCAAGTGCTATCAGAAGAAGCAGCGCAACCGTCAACTTCCGGGAGAGCATATTTTTCACAAGCAACCAGAGTACTCCGGACGAAAGAGTCAAAACCAGTATAACAACAAGGAAACTTTCTTTCAGGTTCTCCCACCTCACCTTATTAACCATAAAGGCCAGATTAAAACTCCCGACAGATGGATCAGGAAAAAGAGAACGAAAAAAAACCTCAATGCTCTGCTCAAACACAAGACAAAGAAGCAGCATCCCCGCAAGAGCAAGAACCCCTCTATAGAGAGGTTTTTTCAGTCGATCCCCCTGGCAATAAAGCAATTCGTGAACTCCTGCTGATGCAAAAAAAACCAGAATAAGATAAACCATGATAAGGGCCATCGAAGGAACTCTGAACCTGCTGAACAATGGCGCTGCATAATAGAAAAGGTTAAACACAGGACTGAAAAAACTCCCGAACGACATGAGCAGGAACAGCAGCAATCCTGCGACAAATAACCATGTCATCGGTTCTTTTCTGCGTAGTGCGGCCCCGCCAATGGCAAGCATGAGCACAACAATACCTGCATAATTGGGAAAGTCAGTAAAGGGCATAAAGCCCCAATAGGTAACCCCGCCAAACCCAAAGCACCCCGGAACAAGAAAGGTCAGAAGCTCCAGGGGGTGCATAGACCACAGTGTGGCATAGTCCCATGCAGCTCCTCCCCCCCCGACGGCCATTCCTCTCACCGAATATGCCGAGTACTGGGATGCCGGAAGATATATCGACGCTGACATGCCAACACCGCAGGCAAGGGCCAGCAGAAGGAGAAAAAAGAGGCGAAGGTTCTTATGAAGTGAATCTCTCCGGAAAATGACAAGAAACAAGAGAAGCAGCAGGGTGAGCATCCACGAATAGTATGCGATCTGAACATGAGCACGCTGCAGCTGAAAGCCTGCAACAAGAGCAAGAATCCCCGCCTCAGTCAACCCTCCACACTCAACGAGCCGCATAGCTGCCCAGAGCATCCACGGTATGTATGCCGCCGTCATGAGCTGACTTCCATGACCATGAACCAGCATTGCCGTCATATAGGGATTGAGCATGAAAACCGCCCCGCCGAAAACTGCAGCAATGGTTGTCAGTCGGCAGTTTCGCAGAAAGAGAAATACTCCGAAGCCGGCAAATGCCAGATGAAGCAGCTGCAGGAATATGCCATCGGGGTGGAAAAGGTTAAAAAACAGGTTGGGGTAGTAGAGTCCACTGAGATAGCTGAATGCCTCAACGGTCGGCATACCTGAAAATATCCAGGGCTGCCAGAGCGGGTAGTTCCCTGTTGCTTCATAAACCCGATCAAGCGCAATCGTTGAAGCCTGCGGAACAAGAGTATCGGGTGCAATCAGAATTTTCGATTGAAATACAAGCGGGTAATAGAGTAACACTGCCAGAACAGTATAGCCGGCAAAAACAATGAGAAACAGCAGGATGGTTTTCCTCACAACGGTATCACTTTGTTTCCTTGTTGATAAAAGGTATTAATCTGAAAATAATCTCTCGTTCCTCCTGTTCCAATTTCAGGAGAAGCATCAAGGCGAAATAACTGCAGACCGAGAGAAGAGCCCCCGCCAACAATCCGGCAAATACCGGAAGGCCAAGCAGCCATGGACGTGCAAACACGAGAAATAGTGCCGCAAAAAGACCTGCAGCAAGAGGCTTCCAAAGCGCTTTGCCGAAAGGATGAATCTTTAAAAGAATGAAAATCTCAGAAAGCCTGACAGCTGAAAGCAGAAAAAAAACAAGCAATGTCGCAAGCGCTGCACCGTTTATGCCCATCCGCGGTATCAGAAGAAGATTCAGGAGAATCTGCAACCCAAGGGCACCAAGAGCGTTGTAGAGACTGAGACGCGCATAACCAGTCATGGCTAATACTGTCGAAGAGAGCCCGAACGAGACCTGGAGGAAAGAAGCTGCCGTCAAGAGAACCAGTGCGTTACTCCCTGCAGTAAACCGCGTACCGAATATCCCGAGCACCGGTTCGGGAACCAGCATGAAAAGAATAACCGGCGGAACAACGAGCCCGAGAATCCAGCGTGTCACCATTTTAAAGATCCTGCCTATCTCCGCATTTTCACTCCCTGTATGCAATGCGGCAATCATCGGCGCTGCGATTCCGGCAAAAGCAAGAAGCACCGCACGAATAAGACCTGCGGTTCTGGCTGCCGGATGATAAAGCCCAACTGTAGCAGTATCAGTGAGCATGCCCAGCATCACGACATCGAGCCAGTATGTCATCATACTCAACAGCGAGACCACCATGAACGGCAATGCATAGACCATCATGTTCCTGTCAGCAGAGGCACGAACAATGTCCATTGGAAGAACGCCGCTGATTTTCGACAAATAAGGGCGAATCCAGAAAAATGCCATGGATGCCGATAGAGCAAATGGAAAAAACAGAGCAGCTTCCTGTCCTGCCGTGTAACGAAACAGCAGTGTTACAAGGAGCAACAACATCGGACTTACTACCTGGGTTGCAATAATTTTCGGCTGAAGCTTCTTGAAGCCCTGAATCGCATGTCCATAAAGCATGGTTGCCACATTGAAGGGGATGGCCGCAGCATAACAGCAGAGGGTAAGCCGCAGAAGATGGCTTCCATGCAGCATCGATGCTATGTGCCCAGAAAAAAAAAGCAGAAGGAGGGTTACAAAAAGTGAAAGAAACAGACTCGTTTTAAGTGCTGAACCAATCGCTGCCCTCTGACGGAGAGGATCGCTGCTGTTAATGCTCACAAAGCGCAGTAACCCTGAATCAAGCCCCGCTATGGCAAGCACTTCTGAAATCTGGACAACAGCAACAGCAAGAGCGTAAGTGCCGAGTGCATCGGGGTCAAGCACTCTTGCAACAAGCAGGTTAAAGCCGAAGCGGAAGGCCTGACCAAAAAGAAATCCGGCAAAGGAAAAACCTGCCTGACTTGCTATGACACTATTGCGATTCAAAGAGAGTGCTCCTTATAAGCGTTCTGCAATTCATGAACCATGGCAGCAGCAAGTGCATCCCAGCTATGTTGTCGGGCAAATAACTGCCGCGCATCACTCCGCTTGTCAGCTAGAGCCTGCGGTACCATGCGGACAAATGCTTCAGAGGAGGTAGCGACATGCACCACATCCTTCGCTCTCTCAACCGCACTGCAGTAGTTCATCGTAAGCACCGGTACACCCGAAGCACAATATTCATAAAGTTTATTCGGATGAGAAACCCCTTTCAGCTCATTATTAACCAGCGGCATCAATGCCAGATCAAAGTGCTGTACCCAGGCAGGCAGTTCAGCGTAGTCCACTTTACCTGCATAGTGCACATTTGACATCGTATTAAGAACACCCTGCTTTTTCCACCACTCCCGCTCATAAGCTGGACCGATAAGGAGAATAGAGTATTCTGGCCATGCCCGGGCTGTTGCCGCAACAAGAGCCGTATCAAGCCAGTCCATAGCCCCGACATAACCTAGAATCGGCCCCTTCATTCCGGAGAGTCCTGCCGGAAACTGGTGACTCGGAGCAGCAAAATGACTGAACTCAACACCATTGCCAAGGTCAATACAACGCACTCCGGACGGCACCCGAAGTCGGGACGTCAACTCCGGACTTACACTGAAAAGCAGCTGTACGCTTGAAAGATAGGTCTCGAGATATCCCTTCAGCCATTTCGGACTCCCTGGAAAGGCAAGATGATCATCATTGGCATCATAAAAGCGGCAACGACTGGGCAATAAAGCTGCAACCCTGCCCCAGTAGACATTACTCAGACCAATGATTCTTTCACTGGAAGCAAATCCGAGAAAAGCAACCCAGAACAGCATCAGCACAATTCCCGGCAGCGAGACCAGCAAACGCAACAGCGGGATATCAAGCAATCTCCCGATACTGAATGGCACACTCTTTATAAACGGTACACTGACGACCCACACCCGCCCTCTTTTGACTGGAAGCCAGTGATGGCGACGCCCCAGAGCATAGGGTTCAATAAAAAGAATCCTCCAGTTTTCAGGAAAACGCCCAAGGAGACGCTGTTTACGTGTCGAAAGAAAGTCCCACTGTATCTCAGAAAACCAGACAAGCCTGAAGGGAGTGCATGGCATACTCTTATTGAGCGGTAAGTTCATAAATCTGCACTTTTTCAAACACTGCCCGCAGAAGCGGTTTAAATCCTGTAAGATAAAACAACAGGGGGCGGATACGAAACTCCTCGCTTCTGACAATACTGAAACCAGCGCGGGTAAAAAGAGAGAGGGCAGATTGACGGCTCATTTCATGAAAATGCTCGGGGCTTGCAAGAAATAACGGCTTCCTGAGCGGCATCGATACATAAGCCCGCGCACTGTCGCCTTTCAGAAGGTGCTTGACCTCAAGCAATGCATGGAGTGGATTGTAAAGATGCTCAAGTACCTCAAAAGCAGTAACAACTCCAAACGATCCTACTAGCGATGCAAGGTCAAGATCAGCAGTTGTATTCTCGAACTCGCACCCGAAAAGTTCCTCAAGCGATGCTGTAAAAGGTGTACGGTCACCCAGATCAAGCCCTTTGGCAATAACAGTGGCTGAAACAGAAGAACGTCGGATGAATTCGATGGTCTTCTCCCACCGTACGCTGTTGGCAGGATCACTGAGATAGCTCTCGTCAATGACAGTTCTGAAAGTGCTCTGCATCCTTCACTCTCCCTGATTTGTGCTTCACTGAATGCTTCACGTTCATCACCTCCGGAAAACTGCGGACAAGGCGCAACGGAAGCAGAATAAGATAACATGCCATTCCGTTCCATGCCCGGTACTTTCTGAGAAGACGAAGTACTTCGAAACTTTTTTTCACCAGCTTCGATAAAGGACTTCCACGAAACGATGCCGATACTTTATGCCACACCCATGAAGAGGGAACATATTCAATGCTCATCCCCAATGAGCAAACCCGCAGAGAAAGATCAACATCTTCGGCATACATCCCGAATGTTTCATCAAAACAACCGACTGCCTGAAAATCCCTGCATCGCATGGCAAGGCAGCATCCTGTAGCGTAACCCGTTGCCCCGGGACGATTGAATTCCGGAGAATCTTTTTTCCTGAGCCCGACATGACTGATAAAACCGGTCGAAAGCCTGACAATTCCGCCGGCATACCAGAGAGTATCAGGTCGATCACAATAAAATATTTTCGGTACAGCAATTCCAGCCGAGGAGTTCCTCTGGAGGGTTTCAATAAGCGGAACCCAAAAACCCGCAGCTACATGAGTATCATTGTTCAAAAATATCACATAGTCAGCATGCAGCTCCATAACCCTTCTGAAGCCTGCATTGTTTCCTGCCGCATAACCACGATTTGCGGGCAAAACAAGCAGCTCGATATCACTAAAAGCATCACGGATCAGCTCTGCAGATCCATCGGTTGATCCGTTATCGACAACAAGCACCCTGCATGAAGGTGACCTGACCACAGCAAGAGAGTTGAGACAGACAAAAGTATCCTCTGCACCGTTCCAGTTCAAAACCACAATCCAGGTCAAGGGATGCATGGCGTTACCTCCTGGAAATTTCAGCTTCAAGAAAATCTCCTGTGGCCGCAGCAAAAGCCTCCCAGGAAAAATCGTGTCGAAACGTTTCTATTGCAGAACGCACAGACATCAAATTTTTCCTGTTTTCCAGAAACTCCCCGACCGCTGCAGCAACCCCACCAGACGAACAATCACGGGCAACCCAGCCGGTTTCACCGTGACGCACTATTTCAGGAAGTGATCCTGCCGGTGTGACAATAACCGGCAACCCGTGACCGTAAGCAAGCTGAGCAACACCGGACTGTGTTGCACTGCGATAAGGAAGCACTACAGCATCAGCCGCAGCAAAAAAAAGTGCCGTACGCTCTCTGGAAACATAACCGGGATACAGATCAACACTGCCAACGATACCCAGCTTTTCAATCAATCGTTTGTACTTCAACGGGTTATCAAAAAACTGGCCTGCTACAACAAGCCGAAGTGCTGGATCCCTCTGAAGAATCTCCGGCATGGCACGGAGCAGGAGATCAAGCCCTTTATAGGGGCGTACATAACCAAAAAAAAGGAGCACCGGAGGCTCTTCACCAAGATGAAGAGCCCGGCGGGAATCGTGCATTGAAGGGATTTCCCCTTCCGGTTCATAGATCGGATGAAAAAGCGGAAGCACTGGAATTTCCGGCATGGCGGCACTCACTTCCTGAAAAACTGTCTTCGAGAGGGTCACAAACCCATCTGCGAAAGCTGAAAGAAGCAGACGCATAAACGGGTCAAAAAAAAGTGATTCATGAGAAGACAGATTATGAAGCAAAACCACAATCCTGATGCCGGTCAAACTGTGCAGCACATAATAGAATGGCGCTAACACTCCTGTCCAGTAGGACACCAGCAGAATATCCGGGTTTAATGCTCTTATAAGACGGACAGTTCCAAACCAGGAAAAGGGGTTATAAAGTACCAGTCGAACCTCATCGGGAACAACAGTATCATGAGCATGAGTACCCTCAGCGGCGCCCTGCGATAAAAATTCAGGATAGAGTGCTTTGAAGGCAACAGAAACAACCTCATAGCCGCGGTCGCGAAGGGCATCCCTCAAAAGTCCGCTAAAGCGGGCAATACCGCCTTTCAGAGGGAAAAAGGGAGTGATGAATGCAATCCGCAACGGTTTCAATAACGCTCTTGGACAGTTTTCAAACTATTGTTCTCCAAACCCCTGTTCAAAAAAATCTACCAACTGACGGGCAGCCTCATCAGCATCCTCTCCATCAAGCTTGAGCGTCAACCGGGTTCCTTTCGGAGCAGCAAGGCTCATAACACCAATAATTGACTTTGCGTTAATCTCAACACCCTGCATTTCGATATAAAAATCTGATTTAAAACGAGATGCAAGTTTTACGACTGATGCCGCGGGTCTGGTATGGAGCCCAGCTTTGTTTTTAATAATTACTTCTTTTACGATCACGACTGTGCTCTACCTGTTTTGTTGATTAACCCACCGCACCGAAAGGTTACATGGAACTTAAAGAGCTTTCACCATAGCAATCTCATCGCACGCCATAAGCTTAGGGCAATGAGTGCAATCTCTCCATATTTTCTGCGGAAAATACTCTTTCTTAATATCAAGGTATCCGAGATGCCTGAAAAACTCACTGCTCAGCGTCAGGACAAAAACCTCTCCAACACCTTCCTCACGTAAAACGGACTCCGCCTTTTCAACCAGCAATCGTCCTATTCCATTCATTTTGTAACGGTTAAAAACTGCCAAAGAACGGATTTCAGCAAGCTTCAACGTATAAAATGCAATAGCGCAGCACCCTATCACTTCACCCTTATATTCAGCAACAAAAAAATTACGAATATTTTCAATAATATTATCACCGGAACGCTCCAGCATTATTCCCTGACGGGCATACTCCGCTGTAAGAGCGGAAATTGCTGCAGCATCAGCAAGACGTGCATACCTGACATAGAGTTCGCTGTGCTGCATAATTTACTCGATACCCTCTTCCAATGGTTCGTCAGCCCTGATACGAGCCGATACCTCTTTCCAGAGTTCATCTTTAAATTCCTTCAATCCCTGTCCGGAAACACTTGAAATCGTAAGTACCTTGACGCCTTCTTCCAAAACAGGAATCTTAAGATCCTCCGCAGCAATATCCATTTTTGTAATAACGGCTATCCGCGGCTTGTCAAGAAGGCCCTTGTTAAATTTCTCAAGCTCTCCGAGAAGCGTACGGTATTCTTCGGCAATATCATGAGCATCAGCAGAAACAAGAACAGCAAGTATTTTTGTTCGCTCAATATGACGGAGAAACTGCAGACCAAGCCCTTTTCCCTCAGCGGCTCCCTCAATTATTCCAGGAATATCGGCCATAACAAAGGATTTGTACTCATCATATCGCACAATACCCAGATTAGGTACCAGAGTAGTAAACGGATAATCGGCAATTTTTGGTTTAGCCGCACTGATCACAGAGATAAGCGTCGACTTTCCCGCATTCGGAAACCCAACCAGACCGACATCGGCCATAAGCTTCAGCTCCATTTCAAGCGTCAGCTCTTCACCCTTCTGACCTGGTTCAGCATAACGGGGTGCCTGACGAACAGGGGTAGCAAAATGCTGATTTCCACGACCGCCTTTCCCTCCCCTTGCAATTAACATTTCCTGATCTTCTCCAGTGAGATCAGCAATGATCTCATGGGTTTCAGCGTTGCGGACAATGGTTCCACAAGGTACATCTATAACAATATCGCCACCATCTTTTCCTGTTTTTCGTGCACCCTGTCCATGAACGCCACGAACTGCCACATACTTGTTTTTATACTTGAAATCCAAAAGAGTAGTCAACTGCCTGTTGGTTCTCAGCCACACATGACCTCCACGGCCGCCATCACCGCCATCAGGTCCCCCCTTGGGAACAAACTTTTCCCTGCGAAAACTCACACAACCATTTCCACCGTCTCCAGCCTGAACAAAAATAGAAGCACTATCAACAAACTTCACTCAAACACCTGCCTTTTGAATAATCTTTCTCTTTAACTATTTTCATACACAACATCTAAACTTGTAAACCACATGACATCAGCCCATTCCGGAAAACCCGCTATCGAAGAACTGATATCGAGGCTTGAGGAGATAACCCGGAACATTGAAAATCCAGAAACCGGCCTCGAAAAATCTATCGCACTCTATGAAGAGGGGCTTACCCTAGCCGATAATTGTAAAAAACGACTCCTTGAAGCACGAAAAAAAATAGAGGTCATCAATCCGGAACTTGCAAAAACCTGGCCCGATACTCCGCGCATCAAAGATCTTTTCGACAGCGAATCCTGAAATCGATCACACCTCAAGCCTCTTTAGAATAACCTCATTAACCATTTTGGGATTTGCCTTGCCTTTCATGCGGCTCATGCACTGCCCCACAAAAAAACCCAGCAGCTGAGTCTTTCCGCCTCTATAAGCAGCAAGCTGGCCAGGATTAGCCTCAAGAATATCATCAACAACACTCTCTATGGCTCCAGTATCTGAAACCTGGGCCAGTCCTTCCCGTTCAACAATCTGTAGTGCAGTGTCTCCATTCTCCTGCATCAGTTCGAACACCTGTTTAGCGATGGTATTACTGATCATCCCATCACCAATGAGACGCACCAGCCCCCCAAGTCTTTCAGGTTTAATCGAAAACTCCGCAATATCAAGATACTTTTCTTTAAGTGTACGCATCACTTCCCCCATCACCCAGTTTGAGGAAGCTTTTGTGTCTTCCGAAGCCATTACAGTCGCCTCAAAATAATCAGCGACCTCTCTATCGACGGTAAGAACCCCTGCATCATAGGCTGGAATGGCATACTCCGCGACAAAACGGCTTGCACGAACTTCCGGAAACTCCGGAAGTTCACTCAGCATACGGTCAAGCATCTCCTGATCAACAAGTACCGGGATCAGATCAGGATCAGGAAAGTATCGATAATCGTGGGCAAACTCCTTACCTCGCATCGAGCGGGTCTCTCCCTTGTCAGCATCCCAAAGCCGGGTCTCCTGCACAATAGCGCCGCCGCTTTCAAGAATTTCCTGATGGCGCCAGGCCTCATACTCAATAGCTTTTTCAACATTCCTGAAAGAGTTCATATTCTTGATTTCGGTACGGGTACCATATTCCGTTGCCCCGAAAGGACGCAGAGAAACGTTGGCATCACAGCGCAAGCTTCCTTCCTCCATGTTCCCATCCGAAATCCCAAGATATTTAACAATCTGCCGCACTTTCTGCAGATATGCCGAAGCCTCCTTCGGAGTCCGCATATCTGGATAACTGACGATTTCAAGCAATGGCACACCGCTCCTGTTGAGATCGATGTAAGTATCCGCACCGATATCATGAATCGACTTTCCGGCATCCTCCTCAATATGAATTCTTATCAGCCTGATAACCTTTTCACCCTCTCCGGCTTCAATGTGGAGAACTCCTTCACTACAGATAGGCTCTTCAAACTGAGAAATCTGGTACCCTTTCGGCAGATCAGGATAAAAATAGTTTTTACGGGCAAGCACCGAACTGGGCGCAATAGTGCAGCCCATGGCCAGACCAAGTTTCACAGCATCCTCCACCACACGACGATTAAGCACAGGCAGAGCTCCGGGAAGAGCGAGACAGACCGGACAAACATTACTGTTGGCAGGTTTTCCAAACAGTGCTGAACACCCACAGAAAGCCTTGCTCGCCGTATTAAGCTGACAATGGACCTCAAGGCCCACTACTAATTCATACTTCATTGCAAAAATTAACGTTATTGAAAAACACCGGCAGGTGTATACCGGAGACTCTCCAGCTTATAAAAAAAACATTCTCAGTAAGCCTGATAGGAAAACTTCTGCCCTCCCACTGTTGCTTCAGCCATAATACCGGCCTTCGGAAGCACAAAAACGGCTACACCATGAGAATAATCTATAGTGGTAGCCGCTCCCGTATTGGCCACAATTCCCTCTACCTGAGCATTAAGCTCGTAATTTTCTTTTTTGAAATTATCAAGCTCTGCCTTGTCCTTAAAAAATATGATTTCAGCAAAAGACTGACCACCAAGCTGCGGACCAACATTGAGCTGTGTAATCGTTGAATGCCCTACAAGATTATTAAGCTCATAGACATAACCATTACCATGTCCACCGCCGAGAATCATGAATCCCCCTTTGAAAACATCAGGAAAAACAGCATAACCATAGGCTTTTTCAAAAAAACGATCAAGCGCGGGAGCATTCTTCCTGAAATATTCCACAGCCACACTTGCATGATCCCGCTCAGCAGGATCCCACCCTGCATAAGCAGTACTAAAAACCATTCCTGCAAGCATTAATGCAAGCACACCTGTCCTCATCATCTTCATCATTGACGCTAATTTTTTGTTTTTATAAATTCACAGCATAGAAAACCTACAATGATATCCAGCCACTAATGTACAATTTTCACTCCAATATATCACACCTCGCCCAACCTCAGCCAGCCCATGCCGAGATGACCTCCCTGACAGTCTCCATCTATCATTTCGAATAACGCGAGAAAACTCTCCGGTATTCAACACAGATCCCTCCCTGCGGTCGGGATGACAAAATGCAAAGGCACTACCCTCCGGCTTCAAGCTCGCGCTTGAGAGCCTCACGCTCGATTTCGAGACGGCGAATCTCTCGGTTTATTCTGTCGAGCTCTTCAGGGCTGCTGTCTATTTCCAGCCTCAGACGCGAAGAGGCCTCGTCAATCAGATCGATAGCCTTGTCGGGCAGAAAACGGTCGGAAATATAGCGGTTCGACAGTTCGGCTGCGGCAACAATGGCGGCATCCTTGATACGTACACCATGATGTATCTCATATTTTTCCTTGAGGCCGCGCAGAATTGAAACAGTGTCATCCACGCTCGGCTGATCAACCACTACAGTCTGAAAACGACGCTCAAGTGCAGCATCCTTTTCAATATGCTTGCGATACTCGTCAAGCGTCGTTGCACCGATACAGCGCAGCTCTCCGCGGGCAAGCGCAGGCTTGAGAATATTGGCCGCATCCATAGAGCCTTCGGCAGAACCCGCTCCAACAAGCAGATGAATTTCATCAATAAAGAGAATAATTTCGCCATCCGAAGCCTGAACCTCACGAACAACAGCCTTCAGGCGTTCCTCAAACTCACCTCGAAACTTTGCGCCTGCAACAAGCTGAGCGATGTCAAGCGCTGCAATCTGCTTGCTCTTCAGGTTTTCAGGTACATCGCCAGCCACAATGCGTTGCGCGATTCCCTCGACAAGAGCAGTCTTGCCGACCCCCGGCTCACCAATCAACACCGGGTTATTTTTAGTGCGCCGGCTGAGAATCTGCAGAACCCTGCGAATTTCCTCATCACGTCCGATTACCGGATCAAGCTTACCCTTGCGTGCCTGGTCATTCAGGTTACGCGAATATTTTTTCAGCGAATTATAGGTCTCCTCTGCACTCTGACTGGTCACGCGCTGCGTCCCTCTTATGGTGGTAAGCACCTTGAGAATAGCTTCTCGGTTGATGCCTGCATCCTTCAGCATACGAGAAACATTGAGCCCTGCTTCACTCATGGCGATAAGCAGGTGCTCGGAGCTGATATAGTCGTCTTTCAGCTTTTCAGCTTCTTTCAAAGACACATCGAAAACCTTGCCGAGATTTTGTGAGAGATACTGTCCCGTCGCTGAAGCACCAGTAACCCTCGGAATTCTCTCTATTTCACGATCAAGCGCCGCAAGCAGCGTTTCCGCAGGAGCTTCAAGCTTCTGCGCTATCTGCACAGCTATACTGCTTTTATCTTCAAGCATAGCCAAAAGCAAATGTTCCGGCTCTATCTGCTGATGCTGCCGGCTGCTGGCAAGCGTTGATGCTGCCTGCAATGCCTCCTGGGCTTTTACCGTAAATTTGTTCGGATCAAACTGCATGATTCTAATTGTTTTATTTTTCAGTTCTTAACGTAGAGGTAAATTCCACAGGGAAACATACCGCAAGCCATAGCAACTACGTACTGTATAACAGTGCAAATGCAAAAAAAGTTAAGACATTCAACCAGACTGTGCGCCATACCGGAAAGAAAAAAAGGTTGCGACATTCTAATACTGCCGTAACCTTTATAAAAAATGTTAAAACGGGTTTTCCCCTCTCTCGACCTTGCCCATCCTTTATCCGGAATGAGTAGGATTTTCCTCGGGCCCTTTCGGCCAATTCTTTATGAACGAACTGAGAACCTGGCGAAGGATCTGCGCGCTGGTAGAAAGAAGTTCAGCTCCTTTCTCCTGAATGTGTCGCTGCGTATCAAGTTGATCCTTGAAAAGCTCAACACTCGCCGGATCATAATTCCCCTGACTGACGTAGGCATCAATAACCTCCTCAGCTTCATTAAAAGGCATGTTGAAAACCCTGAAACCAAGCTTAGCTCTCTCAAGAGAGTCAAGGACTTTCATACCAGTGTTCTGCTGCTCCATAACATTTCTGTTTTTCATCTGTAAAAAGGAAAACCACCATCAGACAATAACGGAAATATAATATTGTTTTTCAACAACTATCAGCAAGTCAGGTGCTATGGAACCAACACGGCAACACCGTTATATTCGCTTCCTTAAACCCTTTCCTGTCATGGTTTCAGCAAGCAGAAAAAAAAGACCTGCCGCAAGAAAATATTGAGCAAGAGGTACACGCTCAACTGGTTCCATCACCCAACGGGACGCCGCTGCAATGCGGTTAATCCTGTCGGATATTTCACTGTTCACACTATTATCTCCTTTATCGCGAAAATATAAACCACCCGTTTCATGAGCCAGCTTCTGCAGTGTTTCGTCCCTGAAACTCGTCATCACAGCTTTGCCGAGTTCGTCCATCTTGACGCCCCCCCCCCTCCAATGGAATAACAACAGGAGAACTCATACCTACTCCAACCACAAACAGATGAATCCCATCCTTTTTTATCTTTTTAGCCTCAGCAAGAAAATCACCGTCATGATCCTCGCCATCACTCAGCATAACAACAATCTTCTCTCCTTTTATCCCTGATTCATTGATGTTTTCCATTTCAGTTTTCAGCAGTTTCCTTGAAAGCTCAAGAGCGGAGCGAAAAACTGTCCCCTGCTCCTCAATCAGATCGGGTGATGCCATCCAGAGCAAAGCCTCAAATGCTTCCTGATCAGTCGTAAGTGGACACTGAACAAGAGGAGCCGCAGCAAAAAGAAGAATAGCCCGTCGACCTCCCCTGACTGCACGACTGATGCTGAAAATTTCGTGTTTGGCCTGGCCAAGGCGATCTGGCGAAACGTCCCTTGCTCTCATACTACGTGAGATATCAAGCACAAAAACAAGATCGGCACCTTTACGCAATACCGGTCGTCCTCCACTGCAGAGCCGAGGGCCACTCAAAGAGAACAGTAACAGACCAATCCCGCAAAACAGCAACACTTTTTTCAAAATGAGAACCCACAACCGTGAGCCGGGCATCATGGTATCGGCCATTAACGGACTGGCAACGACCTCACAAGCCTGAAGCTGCCTGATAACTCCATAGCCGAGAAGCACGGCCAGTGGAATCAGAAGCAGCAGGTAGCCAATATTTTCTGGCCATGCAAAACTCATAGGTTTAATCCAGTCCTGTTGGCATTTCGGTTACGCCGATTCCATAAAAGATACATAGATTTCACAACGCTATGGTATCCGGAGTAACCGTGTATTTGATAAGAGGATTTCAAGAAACAGTAATGCAAGCACCATCAACAACAACCTGGTAAATAAGCCTGAACGGCGTTCGAACATCGTCCCTGACATACGTTTTTTCTCAAGCCGGTCAATAGCTCGCATTGTTTCATAAAATGCTGCCGCATCTTTCACGGCAAAATACCTGCCGCCAGTAATGCGGGCAATACCACGAAGAGACATTTCAGCCATCACCGTATTGCCACCGCTCTCCCCGGATACCTCAAAACGGTTCCCTGAGCTTGCAACACCAGCGTTAATCGCATATATCCTGATCCCATTCTGCGCAGCAAACCCTGCCGCCGTTTCCGGACCTACCTCTCCTGCATTATTTTCCCCATCAGTAATAAGAATTATAGCCTTATGCGGTGACTCCGCTGCCTTGAGCCTGTTGAGGGCAATAAGAATTGCAGTGCCAATGGCAGTTCCTTCATCCTGTATCACCCTTGGAGAAAGGCGGTCGATCAACATGGCAAGCACATCATGATCGAGCGTCAGCGGGCACTGCGTATATCCCTTTCCGCGAAACACAACAAGCCCGAACCTGTCGTTCGACCGATGCAGCACAAAGTTACGGGCAACTTCCTTTGCAGCATCAAGACGGCTTTCGCCGGCAAAATCCTTCTGTAACATTGATTCCGAGATATCAAGCACCAGCATGACATCGATGCCCATTGCTTCGGCCTCAGTCTGACGGTAGAGGAGGTGAGGCCCGGTAAGCGCAATAACTGAAAGAAAAAGAGCGCTCCAACGCAGCCATTGAGGCAGTAAGCGCAACAGGCGGCCAGCTGCAAACCCAGAGTCCCGTAACTGCTCAAGACCGGGGAAAAGAATTGCCGGACGTTTGCCCAGTCGCTCACGCCTCTCCCTGAACCACGCTGCCATAAAAAAAACCGGCAGCATGAGCAGCCACCAGGGCTCCGCAAGCTCAAGGCCTGGTATATGCGCAAACCACTCCTGCATAAGCAAAATATTTTACCACAAAGATGCAAAATCTCCGGTTAAAATCCCTTTTCAGCGCGCTTTTGCATTAACTAACGCTGATAACGAAAAAGCTCTTTTCAATGCCATGAATATTTTGACGACTAAACTTCATATCTTATTATATAATAAAGAGTATTACCACTGTAAGAGCCAGCAGACCGATGCACTCAAAGGTTGCCCCCTGAACCGCAGAACAGCACACGGCAATCAGCTGCCTTTTTATTACAGATAGGCAGGTATCACATGACACGAGGGATTGACATATGCATGAAAGTGAATGGAAAAAACGGAAAAACAGAATTGTTAAACATCTGGAAGGGGTTAATCCTGCTTGTGAAATTATCTCCCTGTTCGTGAACGGCAGGTTGCTTGATTTTCATACTGGCCACGCACTCACAGAGAGGTTCGCAAGAATACCAGACAAAAAAACGTCACGAAACGTAGAGTCAAGATGTATATTTTCGACGCTGAGGTATTGGAATCTTTAGACATAGACTTGAGTTCAAAACTTGCAAATACGTTAGAACGCGATACCGCGGCAAACCTTATATCAATCCTGTAAAGTACATGCTGAAAAAAAGCTTACTTCTTCTTCTTGTTGTATTAGGATGCGCTGTTCCAATGTTGAACGTTTACTCGAGAACAGCCGTACCTGTCAATACAGCGATTACCCTCAAGCCGACTTCGGCTGAAGAGGAGGCGTGCATTTATATCAGTCAAAATCTTCTGCAGAAACATTTTAGAAAGGTATCGCCCAACGATTCCCTTTCGCAGCAGATATTTAATCGATATCTCGACAATCTTGACCACAGCAAAAACTATTTTCTGGCAAGCGATATTGAAAGCCTTAGGAAGAGTTATGGAACACGCCTTGCCGCTGAACTTCTTGATGGTAAGGCAGATGCCGGGTTTGCCATCTATAACCTGTTCCTGCGTCGGGCAAAAGAGAAAATGCTGTTTATGAGGGCTGCCGTGGATACTGTTCACTTAACCTTTTCAAGACCAGAAACTCTCGACCTTGACCGAAAGGCTGAGCCATGGCCTGCAGACAGACGGCAACTCCTTGATCTTTGGAAAAAAGAGCTGAAGTACCAGTGGCTCAACCTTACCTACTCAGGAGAAAAGAACAAGAGCGTTCGCAGTGCCCTTGTAAAAAATTTTACAAACAGACTCAACCTTCTGAACCACCAGAAGCCAAGCGATGCTTTTCAAGCTTACACCTATGCAGTGACAACATCATTCGATCCTCATACGAGCTATTTTTCTCCCGATGAGTACGAAAATTTTCAGATAGACATGAGCCGATCTCTTGAGGGAATCGGCGCCAAACTGCAGAACGAAAGTGAATACACCGTTATTAATGAGGTTATCCCTGGAGGACCTGCTTTTAACAGCAATCAGCTGAAAAAAGGCGATAAAATAGTTGGCGTTGGTCAGGGTAAGGCAGCTGATATTGTTGATGTCGTGGGCTGGCGAATCAATGATGTCGTAAAACTCATCCGTGGAAAGAAAGGTACGATTGTTCGTCTGAAAATTCTTCCTGCGAACCAGGCTGGCAGGGGCCCTGCAAAAACAGTTCAACTTTTGCGAGACAAGGTTGATCTGGTGGAACAGGCGGCAAAGAAAAGCATTATTCAATCGGGAGGCAAAACAATCGGTGTTATTACCATACCTTCATTTTACCTTGATTTCGATGGTCAGCAAAAAAACATCAGCAATTATGCCAGCACAAGCCGTGATGTAAGCCGTATACTGAATGAATTGAATGCTGAGCATGTTGACGGTATCGTTATCGATGTTCGAAACAACGGCGGCGGTTCACTTGAAGAGGCAGTGAATGTTACCGGACTGTTTATCCCAAGCGGCCCTGTTGTGCAGATCAGCAATGCAAAAGGTGTCAATACAGTGCTCAACGACGAAGACAATCGCCAGCAGTATCGCGGACCGCTTGCCGTACTTGTCAACCGGTACAGCGCCTCTGCTTCTGAAATTTTTGCTGCGGCAATTCAGGATTACGGACGTGGCGTTATCATCGGTGAGAGAACGTTTGGCAAGGGAACGGTGCAAAGTATCACCAAGCTTGCCAGGCCGATTACTTTTTTCGAAAAGTCGCCTGACCTTGGAGAAATAAAGCTGACGATAGCAAAGTTTTACCGGATAACCGGGGAAAGCACTCAGCATAAAGGTGTTGAGCCTGATATTACCATGCCATCGATGATAGACACGTCCACTATTGGAGAGGATACCTATACCAGCAGTCTGCCTTGGAGTACCATAACGAGGGCATTGTATCAGCCAACTGCTGAAATCAGCCCTGAAAAAATCAGCATACTCCGCCAAAAAGAGGGTGAACGATCGTCAAAAAACTTGTTGTATCAAACCTATCTTCATGATCGGAACACTCTTGACCAGATCCGCAAAAACAAGGTGGTATCGCTTCAGGACACAGCTTTTAAATCGGAAATAGAAACAATAAAAAAAATAGAGAAGCAGTGGATTCAGGAGCAGGATGCAGCCACTGATATCAGCAAGGACGTACTGCTCAATGAGGCTGCAGGAGTTATGTCCGATTTGGCTGGATTCAAAACAGGAGAACAGACAACGTTGAAAAAATAGCTGTCAAAAGAATGGTCAATACAATAACTTGTATCAAGCAAAAATTTTCTTAAAATTGAAGAAATTATAGCCATCTAAACTGAAAGGAGAAAAGCAATGTTTGGACAAATGGATTTGGTGCTGATTGGAGGGGTTGCCCTGTTATTGTTTGGGCCAAAAAAAATCCCTGATCTGATGAAAGGACTTGGAAAAGGGTTGAGTGAGTTTAAAAAAGCACAGAATGAATTTGAAAACGAAATCAAGAACGTTGTTGATGCGCCCGAAGTAAAATCTACCAAAAAGGAATAAGGGGTTAAATTATCTCCCTGCACCGATCTTCCTTGGATTTATACTCTTTATTTAAAAATCATTGGTCTCCGTGACTGGAGCCATGCTTTATTCCCGATGAATGAAGAAAAGTTGCTATAAGTATCAACGAAACCAAACACTTGAAAACTATGAAAAATAAATATATTACCGGATTTATACTCTCTCTTGCTATGACAAGCATCTGTGGAACCGTCTCCTTTGCCGAAGACAATCAGGCGGCTGATACCAAGCAAGCGGTTACAACAGAAGCAAAAGCTGACGCGCCTGCCACCGAAAAAAATGAGTCTAAAACAGATGAGTGCTGCACTATGGGCGAGCTGAAGCCTCTGTAAGAAAAAGCTAACGCTGCCGCGAAAGCATTTCGCGGCAAACTGGCAGATTTTAATACCCAAAAACCTCTTTAAGGGTTAACTCCCTGACCGTACCATATTTTTGCAGGGTTTCCATATCAAGATTGCTTTTTTTACCAAGGACAAGCATGACTTGTTTTTTGTCGTGGAAATGTTTTCTGTGAAAGTTTGCGACATCGTCCAGACTCATTGCAGGAACATCGCGATAGATATCTTTTCTGATATCATGATGGTGTCCGAGCTTGAGTGCATCTTCATAATTGAACAATATTTCTGTTCTTGTCAGACGATTGGTGGTTTTATCCTGCAGAATGCCTTTTTTTGCCGAAGCAAAAAGTTTCGCCGATTTCGGCAGATCGGTCATGAGCTTTCTCATTCCTTCCAGCGCCTCGGGAAGCTTGTCAGACTGAGTTCCTATATAACTGACAATATAGTTAGGCTTTCCTTTCTCTTTCGGAGCCTTGTAACCGGAATAAACTGAATACGCAAGAGCTTTTGCTTCTCTCAACTCCTGAAACACAACCGAAGACATCCCGCCACCGTAATACTCGTTGAAAAGAGTGACGATCGGCACCATGGAAGAATCATAAATCTCATCCCTTGTCAGCATTATAACCTCAGCCTGTGTCATATCGTAATCCACAACGTAGACAAGGTTATCTGGCTGTTCCAGTTCCTGAAAAGAGTCGGAATTCGGTGGATTTTTGAACGACTGCGGATAATGACGTACCGAACGCAGCTCGCTGAGAACCTCTGCAGAGGAAGCCGGGCCATAATACAGTACACGGTGGCGGTATTGCAGAAAGTTGCGTACTTCATCAAGCAGTTCTTGAGAAGTTACTTTTTCAAGCTCCTCATTGCTGAGCACGTTGGTAAATGGAGAGATCGGGCCATATTTGCCGTAATTGATCAACCCCTCGAAAAGAATCTTGTTTTTCGACAGTTTGCCATCGGCCCTCTCTTTCATGATACCGGACTTGAGTTTTTCAAGAGCTTCTTCGTCAGGTCTGGCGTCGACGAGAAGATTTTCAAGCATCCTTATAGCTGCAGGTGCGTTTTTTCCGAGTCCGGAAAGCACCAAAGAAACATTATGTTCAGAGGTGGTAACAGAAAAGCTCACACCGATTTTATAAAGTTCCTTGCTGAACTCTGCCTGAGTAACTTTTGAGGTACCAAGATAGGATAGGTAACGCAACGCAATATCGAGTGTCCTGCTGTTGCTGCTGCCGATATCAAACACATAATAGAGCGAAAAAAGCTCGTCTTCACGGTTTTGAAGATAGTGCAGCTTTATCGATGAATTGACATCAAGAAAGGTGATATCCTTCTTGTAGTCAACAAACGCCGGCTTGAGTTTGTTGGATTTCAGGGCCAGTACTTTTTCAGCAAAGGGTGATGAAGTATCCCTGTTAACCTTCAGCGGAGTAATCTGGGGCTTCTGGATTTTTGCTTCGCTTATTGCTATGCCATTTTCCTTATAGACAGCGACATAATTTGAACCATAATGTTTTCGGGCAAAAACTGCAAGATCATTTTTTGTGATTTTCTGAAGCCGTTCAAACTGGCTGAGGTGCTGTGACCACTCCATACCCGAAGTATATGCATTCACATAAGACTCGACTCGACCATGATTGAGTTCATAGAGTTTCTGCTGTTCGATTTTCATATCATTGATTGTCGCGTCCATCAGCCAATCCGGAAAGTTCCCCTCCTTGAGAAGTTCAAGCTGTTCGAGCAAAAGCGTTCTGACCTCGTCAAGACTTTGACCTTTCCTAGGTTTTGCGGAAAGAATATGTACGGAGTAATCTTTCATCGCGGCAAGCGTTGAGCTGCCATCAAGCACCTTCTGTTGCTGATTCAGGTTGAGGTCAATCAGTCCTGCAGTTTTATTGAATAAAACCTTGTCAATAAGCGTCAGGTAATCGGTATCGGAGCTGTTGATGCCGTTAAAACGATATCCGATAACCAGTTCTTCAGCTTCCGGACCTGTCACTTTTATAATCGATGGTTTGGTGATCGGTTCTTCCACCGCCGGAGTGAAGTGGGGAATTTCTTTTGGCTTGAGGAGTGAAAATGTTTCATCAATAAGCTTTATCGTGGCATCCGGATCGAAGTCGCCGGCAATACAGAGAGCCATGTTGTTCGGAACATACCAGGTGTGGTAATAATCGATGACATTGTTGATCGAGGGGTTTTTAAGATGCTCTGCCTTACCGATAGTAGTCTGTGTCCCGTATGGATGTTTTTTGAAAAGTCCGGCAAACAGATTTTCCCATATTTTATTCTGGTCACTGTCCATGTTTCTGTTTTTCTCTTCATAAACTGTTTCAAGTTCGGTATGAAAGAGTCTCATGACCGGATTGCGGAACCGCTCAGCTTCGATGGTCAGCCATTGTTCAAGCTTGTTCGAAGGAATATCATTTAAAAAGACAGTCTGCTCAGTCCAGGTATAGGCATTGGTTCCCTGGGCTCCGATCGAGTTCAGAAGCTTGTCGTACTCATTAGGCACAGCAAATCGTGCAGCAACATTGGAAATGCTGTCAATATCCTTGTAGATTGCAGCTCTTTTGTGAATGTCCGAGGTTAACCGGTACTTCTCATAGAGCGCAGTAATCTTATCGAGCTCGACCCGTTCCTTTTCATAGTCAAGAGATCCTAATGCATCGGTGCCCTTGAAAAGCATATGTTCCAGATAGTGTGCAAGCCCGGTTGTCTCTGCCGGATCATTTTTGCTGCCGGCGCGGACGGCAATTGACGTGTAGATTCTCGGCTTGTCTTTATACGGACTCATGTAAACCGTCAGCCCATTCCTGAGCGTATAGATTCTTGTATGAATGGAGTCACCCGGAACAGAAGAATATGGATAATGTGTGACATGGTTCTTCATAGATCCGCAGGAGATTAACTGCAAAAAAAATATCCCGATAATGAGCATCGTGATACGGTTGTTCCTGCATACCTGAAAATTATTCAGCATAAAAACGGGGACTGTATAGATAATGTTATTCTTCGGAGATATTCGGGATACGTGCAGAACGGATGACCTCTTCGGCTTTGCGCAGGGATTGGCGTGACTCCTCAGCATCAGGACGACTGTCGGCAAATTTCACAAGATCAGCCTGAGCGAGAAGATTCATAATGCTTTCATACCCTGCAACACCAAGCTTTTTCAGATCACGCTCAATTTCCTGCGTCACCGCCTCAAGCGCCCTGATACGGTAATGCTTCTCAAGAAAGGTACGCATGATGTTGCTGAGTTCTTCGTAACATTCGGGAGGCGGCATACCAGCAGAAAGCCTCGAACCAAGTTTGCGAAGCTTTCTCTGGGCAACCTGGCAGGGATCTACCTTTTCAGCACTTGTACGCACTGAACGCTTTAAAAGAAAAAGCAGGAGCAGCACTAAACCGGCAACACCGAACACTCCAAGAACAACTGGTAACAGCAAAAGAAGAGGAATCAATGGCTTTAAGGGTGGTTTGATCGGCCTGAGTTCCCTCATTGTTGAATCAGTAAGCGCCCTCACAAATACAGCACTCGATGGTTTGCATGCCTCCCGGGTTATGACCTTTCCTTCGCTGTTGCGAAGCACAACAGTAAACGGGGGGATGGGCTGCCAACCACTGCCAAAGACTGCCAGCTCAAACACAAAACGCTCTTGACGGATACCCGGCAATGCAAGGGGAGCAGATGATTGTTTGCGATTGATCAGCGCAAAAGGCTGAACAGTAAGGCTGTCAATTCCTTCAAGTGAAACAACATCGTTTGCCGTATGGCGAACGCCAATGGTGCAATGGATCCTGTCGCCGACAAGAACGCTGTCGGGAGTAACCGTCACTGTTATTGCAGAAACAGCACCCGCAGCCGCATCAGGAAATGCGGACACCGTAAGCATCGGAAACGAAGCAAGCAGCAAAAAAAGAAGCCACTTGAACGAACCGGATGCAAACTCGTCAAACCTTCCGTTCACGATACCGGAAAAAAGAGTTCAGATCGCCGATAAAGGATCGGTCCGTATCGAGAAAAACGCTGTCAATGCGCATTCGCCTGAGACGCTGCCGGAGCTCTTCATGCTGCTTTGCCTTCTCCTGCCGGTAGCGGGCGATTTTCCGGCGACTGCCGGCATCAATCGTAAGACGTAACCCCGTTTCGGGTTCTTCAAGGTCAAGCAAGGCACTATGGGGAAGTGCTTTGTCGAGCGGATCACTGATGTGCACCAATATAAAATCATGACGGGAATTAAGCTGCTTCATCCCTTTTTCATAATCACCGGCCACCAGATCAGTTACTAAAAAAATGATTGATTGCCTTCTGAGCGTATAGCGGATAAAGGAGAGTGCCGGGTTGATGTCAGTGTAACGATGTTGCGGTTTAAAACGGTAAAGCTCTTCAAGAATGAGCAGCACATGATCTCTGCCTTTTCGAGGGGCAATAAAGGTTTCAACCTGATCTGTAAACACAAGAAGCCCCACCTTGTCATTGTTCTGGATGGCACTGAAGGCAAGCACTGCGCTTACTTCAAGTGCAAGCTCCTTTTTGCGGCGCTGACGGCTGCCGAAAAGCATCGAAGCCGATCCATCAACCACAAGCAGCAGAGTCCTTTCACGCTCTTCGGTAAAAAGCTTGACATACAATTCATACTTGCGGGCAGAGGTATTCCAGTCAATCGCACGGACATCATCACCGTACTGATACTCCCTGACATTGCTGAACTCTATCCCTTTTCCTTTGAACGAAGAGTGGTATTCGCCACTGAACTGCTCACTGGCCATCCGTTTAGATCGAATTTCAACACGCCTTATGATTTTCTGAAGCTCTTTCAGATGATCGTCATTCCTTTCCATTAATAACTCCACTCATTGTTCTGCCTCCAACAGCCCCTCATGCAGAGGTCAGGGAACCTGCACGTGCTGAAGAATCTGGCGGATAATATCATCAGGCTTAATGTTGTCAGCCTCAGCTTCATATCCTGGTCTGATACGGTGCCGAAGGGTATCGTAGGCAATTGCCTTCACATCCTCAGGTGTTATGTATGCTCTGTGCTGCAGAAAAGCATGAGCCTTGGATGCAAGAAGAAGAAAAATTGAGGCCCTTGGGGAGGCTCCGTACTCAATCATTGCTTCAAGAGAGGCGATACCGTACTGTGCAGGTTTTCTGCTGGCGACAACAAGATCGACAATGTAACGCTGCACTCTGGGATCTACATAAATAAGATCAATCAAAGCTCTTGCTCTGGCAATATCGTCAGGCTGCACAACCGGAATGATCGGTGCCGCGGTTGCATTAGTGGCAGACTGCAGCATGATCTCAAGCTCTTCGTCGTACGTTGGATAATCGACCAGAACCTTCATCATAAACCGGTCCACCTGAGCCTCCGGCAAAACATAGGTTCCTTCATGTTCAATGGGATTCTGGGTTGCCAGCACCAGAAAAGGCTCCTGCAGGGGAAATGTCTGTGTACCGATCGTTACCTGACGTTCCTGCATGGCTTCAAGCAAAGCAGACTGCACTTTGGCTGGAGAACGGTTGATTTCATCAGCAAGGATAACATTGGCAAAAACCGGTCCTTTACGAGGGTAAAACTCCAGGTCTTTTGGATTATAAATCATTGTGCCGATAAGATCGGCAGGAAGCATATCCGGGGTAAACTGTATCCGTTGAAATTTCAGGTTCATTGCTGCAGCAAATGTCCTGATAATGAGTGTTTTGGCAAGTCCCGGCACACCCTCAAGCAATACATGACCGTTAACCAGCATAGCAATAAAGATCCTCCTGATCACGACATGCTGGCCAATAACCCGACGCGATAGCTGTGCTTCCGCCTTTTCAATAAAACGGGAGGCATCCGTAATCCGCATTCCAAGTTCTTCCAGTTCAACTGCATGTTTCATTGCACCTCCTGATCTTATGCCTGTTATGTAACATCTTTTTCGTTTATCCTCTTGCTGAACTAACGTTACAGCTTTTTATAGAGGCCGTTAAACCCATAAATCAGTATGATAAGTCCACCAATCATTGTCGACCATGCATAGATATCGGGGAGAACAAGAATACTGTTAAGAATTCCGTAATCAGGTGCAAAAAGAAGAATCAAGTCTGCGCCAAGCAGTATCACAAGAACATGAAAAACGCTTACCTTGACGTTCGGTTTGCTATTATTGCCCGGTTTGTTAGCTTTGCCCATATCTCTTTACAAAAAATTATACCATGAATATCCTAGGCATTGAAACCAGCTGTGACGAAACATCGGCCGCTGTACTTCGTGACGGCAGGGTACGATCGAATATTGTCAGTTCACAGCTCTGTCATTCAGCCTTTGGTGGTGTTGTACCTGAACTGGCTTCGAGAGAACACGAACGGCTTATTGTGTCGATTACGGATTCTGCCGTAACTGGAGCCAATATAACTAAAAATGAACTTGATGCCATAGCAGCTACTGCCGGACCAGGTCTTATCGGTGCCGTCATGGTTGGTCTTTGTTTCGCTCAAGGCATCGCCTATGCGCTTGGAATACCTTTTATACCGGTCAATCATATTGAAGCTCATATTTTCTCGCCCTTTATCAATGAGGGTGACTCCCATCAAGCACCTGAGGGATCATTTGTTTCTCTGACCGTTTCAGGAGGACATACCCTGCTGAGTGTTGTAGCGCGGGATCTTTCCTACGAAGTCATTGGCCGGACTCTTGATGATGCCGCGGGAGAGGCTTTTGATAAAACAGGAAAGATGCTCGGCCTCCCCTATCCGGCAGGCCCGGTGATCGATAAGCTTGCAGAGAAAGGAGACCCGGCTTTCCACAAGTTTCCCCGTGCGCTGACCTCACAATCACAGACCAGCAAAAGCTACCTGGGCAATTTTGATTTCAGCTTTTCAGGCCTGAAAACCTCTGTACTCACATGGCTGCAAAAACAGACACCGGAGTTTATAGAGTTCCATCTCCCCGATATTGCCGCATCGATCCAATGGGCCATCGTCAGCGTACTGGTTGAAAAAACCATATTGGCCGCCAGAAGCCGTGGCATAAAAAGCGTGTCAATTGCTGGAGGAGTCAGCGCCAACTCAGCACTGAGAAAAGCCATGAAAAATGCCTGCGATAAGGATGACCTCACCCTGCATATCCCCGGCACTGTCTATTCTACAGATAATGCTGCCATGATTGCCACTCTTGCAGGAGTAAAACTGTCGCGAGGCATGAAAGCGGAACGTTTCTACAACATAGCTCCTTACGCAAGCTTTGCCGCTGGAGCAAGGAAGGCAGGATTGAAATAGTGCTATAAATACATTACATTGTTGATCATAAAAAAAAGCACTTACGTTTTTATTTAAATATCACAACGCTCCTATGAACAATCATATACACTCTATGTTCCTTTTCGCTTCTCCAGCAGGAGGCCAGACACCGAACCAGTTCATTCAGCTTGTCCCGCTTGTCCTTATCTTCGTTGTCTTTTACTTCTTTATGATACGCCCGCAGCAGAAAAAACAGAAGGATAGAGAAAAAGTCCTCGACAGCTTGAAAAGGGGAGACAAGATCGTAACCATAGGCGGTGTTCACGGTACTGTTGCAGGGATCGATACCGATAAAAAAACCGTTCTTGTTCAGGTATCTGATACAACAAAAATCAAATTTGACCGCACCGCTATTGCCAATATCGACAAACAGGAATCAGGGGATAAACTCACGACCAAGGAGTGAAAAGTATAATGCAGCCAAGACCAGCTAAGTTAGTACTGGAAAACGGATCAGTCTATAACGGGAGAGCATTCGGGCATATTGGTGAAGCAACCGGAGAAGTTGTTTTCAATACATCGCATACGGGATATCAGGAAATCCTTACTGACCCTTCGTATGCCGGTCAGATGGTCTTGATGACCTATCCGCTGATAGGAAATTACGGTATCAACCCTGCTGATAATGAATCAAAAAAGATATGGGCTTCGGCCTTTATAGTCCGTGAAGTTTCACGCGTCTACAGCAACTACGAAGCTACACAGACTCTTGACGCCTGCCTTAATGAAGCGGGGGTTTTGGGACTTGCCGGCATCGATACCCGCAAACTTGTTCGGGAGATCCGCGAAAAAGGTGCCATGAGAGGCATCATTTCTACTCTTGATGCAAACAATGAAAGTCTGAAGGCGAAAGCTCTTCAGGTACCTGAAATGAGTGGCTGTGATCTGGTCAAAACCGTTACCGCCACTGAAAACTATACTCTTGAAAGAGCCGATGCCCGTTTCCATGTCGCAGCGTTCGATTATGGCATCAAAACCAATATTTTGCGGATGCTGCAGGAATCCGGATGCCGGGTTACGGTACTGAAGGCAGGAACAACAGCCGAAGAGGTGATTAAGCTCAACCCTGACGGTGTCTTTCTGTCAAACGGCCCTGGCGACCCTTCTGCGGTAGGGTATGCAATAGAAACAATCAGAAAACTTGCAGAGTATAACCGAACAACCAGGCAACTCCCGATTTTCGGCATCTGCCTTGGTCACCAGCTTCTTTCGCTGGCTTTCGGTGCTGAAACCTATAAGTTGAAATTCGGCCACCACGGAAGCAACCATCCGGTAAAAAACCTTTCCAGCAGACAGATAGAAATAACATCACAAAACCACGGCTTTGCGGTTACTATGGAGTCACTCCCGGAATATCTTGAAATGACTCATCTTAACCTCTACGATAATACCGTTGAAGGTGTCAGACACAAAGAGCTGCCTTGCTTTTCAGTACAGTATCATCCCGAAGCCGCACCGGGACCGCACGACTCGCACTACCTGTTTGAACAGTTCACAGCGCTTATGGAACAGGCGAAAAACTAATTTTATCAGTATCTCTTTAATCTATTAAAACCACTTTCTGAAGAGATGAAAAAAAGATTATTCACACCAGGGCCAACACCAGTACCCGAAAATGTCATGCTTCGCATGGCCGCCCCGATTATTCACCACAGGAACCCTGAATTCATGGAGATTCTGACACGGGTTCATGACGATCTCAAATATCTTTTCAGAACGACACAGCCCGTTGTTGTCCTCAGCTGCTCCGGAACCGGCGGTATGGAAGCCTCTATTTCAAGTATTTTCAAACAAGGCGACAAAGTCATCACCATCAACGCCGGCAAGTTCGGTGAACGGTGGGGAGAGCTTGTAAGAACCTTCACTGGAAACTGTATTGAGGAAAAGGTTACATGGGGCAGTGCTATTCAACCTGAGCGATTGTTAGAACTGCTCAAAGAACATCCGGACGCCAAGGGTATCTGCTTAACCCATTCAGAAACATCAACCGGGACTGCAGCCGATATCCAGACTCTCAGTGGTCTGATTCGTGAACACTCCGAGGCTCTTGTACTTGTTGACGGTATCACTGCTGTTGGAGCTCATGAGTTCCATTTTGATGACTGGGGCGTCGACATCTGCATTACCGGTTCCCAGAAAGGACTTATGATGCCTCCAGGGCTTGCACTGGTTGCCATTTCCGAAAGAGCTCAGGATATAATTAATGGCCAGAACGGCAAAACTCAGTACTACCTGAGTCTTAAAAAAGCCTTGAAAGCCCATGCCGGTGACGATACACCCTTCACACCAGCCGTTTCTCTGGTTATCGGCCTTGACGAAGCCCTGCAAATGATAAAGGCTGAAGGCATTGAAAATATCTGGAAACGTCACGAAAGCCTTGCCAATGCCTGCCGCCAGGGTTGCAACGCACTAGGGATGAAGCTGTTCAGCAACTCCCCTTCATTTGCCGTTACTCCAGTATGGCTTCCCGAAGGCGTTAAATGGTCGGCATTCAATAAAGCACTGAAAATCAACAACGGAATCACCGTGGCCGCTGGCCAGGATGACTATAAAGACAGGATTTTCCGTATTGCCCATCTCGGATACTACGATGAACTTGACATGCTGACTGTCATCGGCGGCCTGGAAAGGGCTTTGAAGGAGATCAACTTTGATTTTGAAATTGGAGTCGGGGTCAGCGCCGTGCAGAAAGCATTTTTGGGAAACTGAATGTGAAAAAAGTTTTCATATTGAAACATCCGCCCTTCGGGGCGGTTTTTTTATGCTCCCGGAACTCTTTTTAGTGCCACATCTTTTCTCTTTCTGACTTTGAGCTCAGGTTCCTATCTTTCTGAAAAAGTACTTGTGTCATGATCAAACTGCCTGCACTTCTGCTTATCATCACCTTCGTCTCTTCCATGCAGGAGATGCTGCGGGACTATCGTCTTGAATTGCAGGCCAACACCTTTTATGAAAAGCACGATTACAGCAGAGCGGAATTGACATTACGACAACTTTTAATCAACCTTCCTGAAGGGAAAAAAACAAGATCAACCACCTTCAATCTTGCCTGTACCCTCTACATGCAAGGCAAATATGCAGAAGCCACGGACATGTTTGCACGCAAACCAAAAACGACAAGCGAGCTCCATGACTTAGAATTACAATCCCTTTACAACGAAGGGAACTCACTCGCCATGGAAGCTATCGAAACCACAGTGAAATCACGCAAAACAGCACTTTTCCGGTATTCACTCGATCGCCTCAAATCAGTTCTGCTGAACAACCCTGATGACGGTAATGCAAAAATCAATTACGAAATTGTCAGGCGTTACCTTCATGAACTTGAGCCACCAAAACTCTCTTCTTTGTCAAGAAAAGAAAACCACAGCAATAAACAGTCTAAATCCGACATCAGTCAGGATATGGCTAAACGTTTGCTTGAGCATGCACAACTGGATGAAGCCTCAGTGATGAAGCAGCTTCCCCGAAATAAATCAACAGCGGCAAAAAGCGGCATCAGCAAAAGGGACTGGTAGAGAATGCATTCATCAAAAAAAGTGCTGCTGGTTTTTCTTCCATCTGAAAGCGGTGTAGACGGAGCCCGGTCACTCTACAGCGAAAATGATAATATCTCGATATTGTCCTGCTTCAATTATTCGCTTAGAACCATCATCAAGCAAAGCCAGTTCGCTATTCCTCCGCTCTCACTTATGATTCTAAGTTCTATTGAGATGGAGGGCATTGAACAATCGATCTGCGACATGCGGTTCGAAGAGTTCCCTTTTCAAAAATCGTGGGATCTGGTGGGCATCAGCGTCCAGACCGGAATGGCCAAAAATGCCTTTGCACTTGCTGACACCCTTCGTTCACTAGGTATCTCAGTGGTACTCGGAGGCCCCCATGTAACACTTTTTGCTGAATCGTGCAGACCGCATGCGGATGTTCTGGTCCTTGGAGAGGCAGATGATCTTTGGAAAAAGGTACTCACCGATTTAACAACTGGTACCCTCAAGCACCTTTATCAATCCGACAGTTTTCCTGACCTGGCGCTGTCAAGACCAGTCATGAAGACATCACTGAGAAAAAACCGCTACTTTACCACTAATCTTATCCAGACAGGGAGGGGTTGTCAGCATAGCTGCGACTTCTGTAATGTGCATGTGCTCAACGGTCATTCCCTGCGCAGACGGGCAATCTCCGACATTGTCAATGAAGTCGTCCGCTTCAAAATGGATGATCGCAGAATATTCTTTTTTGTTGACGACTCTATCAACGCTGACCCGATCTACGCTCTCGACCTGTTCCGGCAACTCACTCCCCTGAAAATTCGATGGTTCGGCCAGGCCACCACAACCCTTGGGCAGCAGCATGAACTGCTTGAAACTTTTGCACGCTCTGGATGCCAGGCCTTGCTTGTCGGCATAGAAAGCATAGAAGCAACCAGTCGGAACGCCCACAAAAAGAACCAGAACAAAGCCGGTGAACTCTCACTTGCCATTAAAACCATCCGAAATGCCGGTATAAGCCTCTACGGAAGTTTTATCTATGGACTTGACGGTGATACGCTCGAAACTCCTGCGGCAATCCTTGACTTCATAAGTGATACTCGACTTGATGTTCCTGGAATCAACATCCTTCGTCCTATTCCCGGAACAAGGGTTTTTGAACGACTCAGAGAAGAGGGGCGACTGCTGTTTGATCCACTCGATATAACCGCATACCGTTATACCTTCGGCCAGGAAATGCTCTATAGTCCCAAAAATATTCCGCTTGATGCTTTTATTGAAAGCTACTCATCCCTGACCCGAAAAATATTCACCATAAAAAAATCGATAGCAAGGGGTATAGAAGCTCCCCGTTCTAAACCTGCTGTCTTGCTTTTTAATCTTTTCTATACCCATCTTTACAACCTCTCCCGTCATGACTTGCAGCAACAGCTAAAAAGGAAGCCTATGGAAAAAACCATTTTGCCATACGATGAATAATTTTTAAACTGTTGGTTATAAATTTCTGAACTATACACGGTACAACAACTAAACCAGTACTAAGAATATGAACATGAAACCTTTCCTGCCTTGTTTGACCCTGGGTCTTGTTTTTCTCGGCGCATGCGGACTTGAAAAACCACCTGCCAGTCTTAAATTCCCTGAGGAAAAGAAAGAAGCTGCTGCCCCGGCCCCTGCCGCGCCCGCTGCACCTGCAGCTGCACCAGCTGCACCAGCTGCACCAGCTGCGGAAAAAGCTCCTGCAGACCCGAAACTTGCTGCAGGGAAAGCTGTGTATGATAAAAACTGTGCCGCATGTCACGAAGCCAGTATGATGGGAGCCCCGAAACCAGGTGACAAAGCTGCATGGAGCGCACGTATCCCTCAAGGTGTAGAGACAATGGCTAAAAAATCAATAGCAGGGTTCCAGGGTAAGGCTGGCGCTATGCCGCCAAAAGGAGGAAATGCCTCTCTGACCGATGAAGAGATAGGCAATGCTGTTGCCTTCATGGTCGATAAGTCTAAATAACTGGACCAGAACATTGATATTAAAAAACACACAACACTCGTTCCCACAAACCTACAACCATTATAAGGGAGGAATATCCATGTCTCGTTTTCTGTCAGCTGCACTCTGTGCACTCTTTGTTTGTTCAATGACCTCTACCGATGCCAAGGCCGCCAGTGATGCCAAAGCAGGTAAAGCTATTTATGATGCCAACTGCGGAGCCTGCCATAAAGACGGCGTTATGGGTGCACCGAAATTAGGCGACAAGGCTGCATGGGCACCACGCATCAAACAGGGTATTGCTGTATTGAACAGCAATTCCATCAAAGGATTCAAGGGTAAGGTGGGGATGATGATGCCAAAAGGCGGTCATCCGAATCTCACTGACGCACAGGTTATCGACGCAGTGACCTATATTGTTCAGCAGAGCAAGTAAGAGCTTGAGCTTTTTTAACCCTGAAAGGCGGGACGATCTCCCGCCTTTTTGGTTTTCTGCAGTAAATCACCCGCTACCCGATCATTATGTATCAAACAGAATACATTGGTTATGCCGCAGGAATTATTACTACCCTGGCGTTTTTGCCTCAGGCTGTAAGGATTGTCAGAACAAGACAGACTCGCGATATCAGCCTGCTCTGGGCTTTTGCCATGAATCTCGGGATTATGCTCTGGCTTTTTTATGGTATCGAAAAAAACGATCTGCCTATCGTTGCTGCCAACAGCATCACATTAATACTTCTTATAATCATTCTTTACTGCAAAGTACGCTACAAATAGAGATTGAAAGCTTATCCCCTGGATGGGAAATCAGCTGAAAAAGCGTACATATCTATACAAGCTATTCATTTTAATAAATACGGCATTCAATGAATTATCTTCATATCGGGTTTATAGGAACAGGACGAATTGCCCGGGCACTTATTGCAGGACTCAGTGAGAAAAAAAATACAGTCATTTCCGGTTTTGACAAGGAAGCTTCAGCTCTTGCTTCCGTATCTGCTGATTACCCAGTTCAACCCTGTCTTTCAATCGAAGAGATCGCCATAAGGGCACAGATCATCATCCTTGCCGTCAAACCCTATCAGATCGCAGGTGTTCTTGAGAAACTGAAGCCCTCACTTACTGCTGATCACCTGCTGATCAGCGTTGCTGCCGGAATTTCATCAGAGTTTATCTTAAATAACTCAATAGATACCCTGAGGGTTATCAGGGTAATGCCCAATACCCCTGCATTCGTTGGCGAAGGAATGACCGCGGTCAGCAAAGGAAAAATGGCTTCAGACGATGATGTCGCCCTTGCCTGTGACCTTTTCAGTTCGATCGGCCGAGTAGCCATTCTCAATGATTCGCAGATGGACGCGGCAACTGCACTTTCCGGCAGCGGCCCTGCCTATATGTTCCATATTCTTGATTCACTTGCAGAGGGTGGCATTAAGTGCGGTTTGACATCCAATGAAGCCCTCCTCTTAAGCGCTCAAACCATGCTTGGTGCGGCTAAAATGGTGCTTTCCGGAGAGAAAAGCCCGGAAACACTTAAACGGGAAGTCACAACTCCGGGTGGAACCACAGAAGCAGGCCTGAAGATTCTTGACGAAAATAATATTCGGCAGATTCTGGTTGAAACCGTTGCTGCCGCTGCAGCACGATCAAAGGAACTTATGAAATAAACACTATGATGAGAGGTGTTGTTCATCCCCTGTACCGAGTCGTGTTCATGCTCGTTATAGTATTAACTTGTGCTCCGGCCACAGTCGGTGCACAAGTTAATCGAGGGCACAAAATCTTCCTTGTCTCATCGATAAATAACAGCACCCCTTATACAGGCCAGGAAATACTTCTCACGTATACCCTCTACTTCAAAGACTCAGCACCGAAAATTTCCAATGAAACTGCTCCGATGCTCCGGGGTGTATGGTCAAAGGAAACGGTTCCTGAGCGTTACATTCAAAGCAAACAGACATTGATTCAGGGTGAGCCGTTCAGATTCGCTGTAGTCAAGCAATTCCGGCTGGTGCCTCTCCAGAGTGGTAAAATCATAATTTCAGGATACAGCATTTTATGTAACCTGCCGCATGAACAGGGTATTGGAGGACAAGAAGCTACTGACACCCGCATACGAATTACAGCGCCAGATATAGTTGTATCCACTTTTGCCCTGCCCGAACCTGTTCCTGAAGGATTCTCAGGTGCAGTCGGCACCTTTCAGCTGGAACTCTCCGCAGATAAGCAGAATGTTAAGGCCGGCGAACCTTTGTCACTGAAGCTTTTGCTCGCGGGATCAGGAAGTCTGCTTACTCTTAAACTGCCGGATCTTCAACTTCCTGAAAGCTTCCGTCAGAATCCTCCCGAAATAACTTCAGTGTTACAAACAAACTCTGTGCCCACGACCGGCTCGATAACGGCAATAATTACTGCATGGCCACAATCGGAAGGTGACTATCAGATTCCTTCCCTGCACATGGTTACCTTCAATCCCGAAACCAGACAATACTGTACCCTTTTATCAAAACCGCTCTCGATAAAAGTAGCACAGGCTCCACAAGCAACAAAGACAACAAGCAGCATATTACCTCTCAGCGCTGTTGCTGAACAAAACACCAATCTCTATCTGCTTCTTTTAGTTACAACTATCGCATTACTTTTTCTGATGACCCGTGCAGTAACATTACTGACAAAAAAAAACAAGATGAACGCTGGAAATGTTCATACTGACAGCGATACATCACCGGCAAACCTAAAACAACAAATTTTTGTGGCACTGGAAAAAGCAGGAATAAAAAGTCCCGGGGGCCTGACAAGAATGGAACTGAACAATGCCATGCAGGATATCGGACTCCCCGATGATGTTCAATCGGCACTCCCTGCAGTTATTGACTCATTGGACAGAATCCTCTACAGTCCCACCGACAAAAAAGAAGACAGAACACCTGACACTATTACTGCGAAAGTTAACTCACTTCTGCATGCATTGAGAGCCAGTACCGGTTCATGATCTACTCTGAAGCCTCATCCTGCACACCAGAAAGGGCAAGAGCAAGCTCGGGATAATCGGTAATAATACCTTCAGCTCCAATCTGCTTCATCTTCAGCATCTCATCCCTGCTGTTCACCGTCCAGGGGATCATCCCGATCCCCTTTGCATGGAGATATTCAGTCAACTCTCGATTAACAAGAGAAAAATGGGGATTGACAAATCGAGGTAAAAAACCGAGTGCTTGCAGAAACTGTTCCATGCTTTTCGTTTCTTCGATCAGCAGCCCGTAACAGAGCCGGGAGTTAAGCTGCCAGGCTTCCCGAATCAGACGGTAATCGAAAGACTGAATCCTGACACGACTCCATAATCCGGCATCCTCGACCACACGAAGAACAAGTGCTGCATATCGATCTGGTGCTGGATGATAGATTCCATCTTTATCAGGCCAGGACTTGATTTCAAGATTATAGATCATCTTCCCATGCATCCCTTCTGATGCCATATAGGCCTCAACTTTTGCGAAGATGGTTGAAAGAAGAGGTTTGGAAGAAGCAATGCGCTGCTGAAAGGGAAATAATGGATGCCGCAGCCCGCAATCATAGGTCGCAATATCACTATATGCCATATCATACATACGATATCGCAGCCGATCTTCAGCACATAATGGCTGGCCGAACTGATCCGAACAAAGAGGCCCGGACAGCCATGGATCATGAGAGACAACAATCTCATGATCTTTCGAAACAACCAGATCAAGCTCCACTACCCTGACACCAAGATCAGCTGCCTTGCAAAATGCACGAAGGGTATTTTCAGGAAAAAACGACCTGGCGCCTCGATGTGCCTGTATTTCAAAGCACATTCTGCAGAGATAAAGAGAGCGTCATCTCACTGTTCTGGGAACCGTACGCTAAATTATTGGATAACAATCCAGTGTTTGAAACCTTCAAAAATTTTGTCGAAAACGCCTTGAGCCTTTATATCAGGCGAAGAAACCTGCTGGCCCTCATAACCAACAATGGTAAAATAAATTGCCTTTTCGTAAAAGTAATTTAACTGGTGTGAAAATTCGATAGCCCGGTTCAAATCGACCCCTTCTGTTACGATACCTTCATCAAGAAGGTATCCCCAGAGAAGATCCCGTTCAAGCATGAACGAATAGACCATTTCACTGATTTTAAGGCCTGATTTCGCACCCTGAACACCTATTTCACAAAACTGCTCAGCAATTTCACGATCGCGCCCCTCTTGTTTGCCTAACCACTGTCCAAGTTTTCGAAAACGGCTGTAGACAATATCGTGAAGAGCCTCTTTTGAGAGTTTGCTGTATCCTGAAGTCAGGGGATTGTTACGGATATTGTTTACCCATTGTAACGAGAGAGATTCCGCATGATCTTCGATAAGACGAATAAAACGATTGATAAGCAGCATAGTACATAAGATGTAATTATGAAGGCGCCACCTTCGAAAGCTACGAATCTTCTTTGAAGAGTTCAAAAGCTGAAATATGACTGCACAATCCCAACCTCAGAAAAAACTAAGGATAAAGAATGTCGATCGCAGTTTCAGCAGAGCTGCTTACGCGTTACGTTTGCCGGAAGTGGAACGATATACCTTGGAGGAAGTCTTCTTTTTCGGTTTTCTTTTTTGCTGCAGCTTGTTGCCGTCGGCACTTTTTGATGCAGAACGGGAACCTGTACCGCTCACGCTGAAAAAATCGGAAGGATTTTTGCTTCTTCCTTTGTTAAAACGGTTTTTTCGATACTTTTTTTCAAGGTCAGCGTAAGGACTTGGCGGCTCTGAAGATGTATTGTAGTTATTAAAATTCGGTTCTTCAATGACCTCATCTACATCATCCAAAACCACTTCGGGATGAACTTTCTTTGGCAAGTTATTTCAATTTATGTTGAACAAATCTAGAGCATTATTTACTCACGATTATTCTGAAGGGATCTTAATTTACAAAATTCGCATAAAAATACAAGCAATACAATATTCAAATAGTGAAGAAATTCAGGATGATGATTATGCCTTGCTTGTTGTCAGTTTAAGTATTAAATTTTATTTATTTCATAAAAAGGAGATTGATATGGATATTCGCAGATTGCTTCTTGCAGTTATTCTTCCCCCTGCCGCTATCATGAACAAGGAAGCGGGAACCATTATGCTGACCGGACTTCTTACCCTTCTAGGCTGGTTGCCTGGTGTTGTTTTTGCCCTTTTCCTGATATCTCAGGAACAATGCAAATGTGAAGCAAAAGCCTGACACTTTATTTCTAACCGTCGTGCGGTTTTTTATAGACAATCGCTTTGACGTATAAACTAATCGTATAGAGGAATTGCTGTGTCGCAGGTTCGGCATGGATGGGTTATGCTTATAAATACTGACATCACGTTTATTTGAACCCACTGCGTCAAGGGAACCCTGATATGAAGCTTCTCGTTGCAATCGATTTTTCGGAACTTGCTAAAAAGATTATTGCTGAAGCCGAAAAACTTGCCAAAAATCTTAAAGCGAAAGTGTTTCTTCTTCATGTAATACCTCCACCTTCACCGATAATTGACGTGCCTCCTGATGTGGAAGCTCTTCTCCCGCCAGAAGAACTTTTTAAAAAAGAAAGCCTTCCGCCTCCCTTCGATCTCCCTGAATCCGTAAAACTTATAAAAATTGCCCAGCTGCTGCAGGAGAGCGGCATTGATACAGCAGTCATTGTTGCGCAAAATGACGAAGTTACTGCTATTATTGACGAAAGTAAAAAAAATGGTGTTGATCTGATCATGCTTGGATCCCATGGACACGGAGCACTTTTTCATCTTATCATCGGCAGTGTGTCTGAGGGGGTAATCCGTCGGGCAACCTGCCCTGTCATCATTGTGCCATCAGTCAAGCGCTGACCAGCCGACATGCAGGCACCATCATGCAGGGCAGACTTCTGCTTGACCATGAGTGCAATAGTCAACAGCGCAATAACCATCACTATACCTTCTGGGAAATAACAGCGGTAACAGATCGAAATCAAATCCAGTTACCGCTGGAAAAAATACAATCAAGGAAGCCTGTTCAGTGCACTGACCGTGGCTTTTATCGAAGCAAGGCTGATATTTGAATCAATTCCGGCACCATAAGAAACCCGTCCATCGGCACTGCCGATTTTGATATACGCTATGGCAAGAGCTCGGGCACTATGCCCGATAGCATGCTCAGCGTACTCGTCAACGCTGAATTCAAGACCACTCTCCTTGATAAAGCCTTTGACAAATGCATCCAAGGGGCCGTTTCCTCTTGCCTCAAAGCTAAACTCCCTCTCCTTCATCTGCACGATGCAGCTGATAACAGTAGCCTCTTCATCACAACGAAGAAGATCCTCATCATCCCAGCTGAAATGGCACTTTTTTAGAGTAACAGGCTCCTTGAGTTTCACATATTCCGAATGGAACAGTTCATGAATCTGCTCCGAGGTAAGTTCTTCGCCTGTAGTGTCGGCAACCGCCTGGACTGCTTCTGCAAAATCAGACTGCATCCATTTCGGTATTTGAAGACCAAAATCCTTCTCAAGCACGTACGCCATTCCTCCTTTGCCTGATTGACTGTTAATGCGCACAATCGCCTCATAGGTACAGCCTACATCCTGCGGATCAATCGGCAGATACGGAACGGCCCACAAGCCATCAGACAATAATAGATTCGCTTTCATCCCTTTGCTGATGGCGTCCTGATGAGAACCGGAAAAAGCTGTATAGACCAGATCGCCTGCATAAGGATGACGAGGATGAATATCCATGCGGGTGCACCGGCGATAAACTTCGCGCACCCGTGGCAAATCTGAAAAATCGAGTTCTGGATCGACACCCTGACTGAACATGTTCAACGCCATAATCACAATATCCATGTTACCGCACCGCTCACCATTTCCAAACAGAGCTCCTTCAATACGGTCAGCACCAGCCAGCAATGCTAATTCTGCAGTAGCTACTGCCGTACCTCGGTCATTATGGGCATGAACGCTAATCAGTACAGAGTCCCGATCCTTGATGTTTCCACAAAACCATTCGATCCGGTCGGCATAAATATTCGGCAGCGACATTTCAACCGTTGAAGGCAGATTAAGGATAATTTTTGCATCCGCAGATGCTCCCCATGTATCCATGACAGCATGACACACATCAAGCGCATAATCTAACTCTGTACCGGTAAAACTTTCAGGGCTGTACTCGAAACGAATACCTGCATTGCCAGACTGCTCCTTCAGGAGGCGAACAAGCTTGGTTCCTTCAACAGCAATAGCCTTTATCTCCTCCTTGTCTTTACGAAACACAATATCGCGTTGTAATCGTGAAGTAGAATTGTAAAGATGAACAATAGCTTTTTTTGCTCCGCTGATGGCATCGAACGTTTTTCGTATCAGGTGCTCACGAGACTGGGTCAGCACCTGGATAGTAACATCATCCGGAATGAGATTGTCCTTGATCAACCTCCTTACAAACGCATATTCAGTAGCCGAAGCTGATGGAAAGCCAACCTCAATCTCTTTGAACCCCACAGAGACCAGAAGCTGAAACATGGAGACTTTTTCCTCAACGCTCATTGGAACAGGAAGCGCCTGATTACCGTCACGAAGATCAACACTGCACCATATGGGTGCTTTAGTGATTGTTTTGTCAGGCCAGCTCCTTGCGGTAATATCAACCGCAGGGTATCCTGCATATTTTTGATAATTCATCTTTTTCATTGCCCTTCAGTCTCCTTTTTTCCTATTTACATGAAAAAAGCCACCAACCCTAAGAGGCTGGCGGCTTCAACAAAGTTCTTTCCATAGACAACAACGAACTAAAAAGCTACCCCCCTTAGAGCAATAATGCTCCGGAGCAGGTTCAGGGTAAGAAGAAGGTTTTCAGACGTCGTTGTGCACATAGTCATCAAAAAAATCAGCCTTTCCATCAACAATACTATAGTAAAAATACAAAAAATGCTAACGCTTGCAATACCAGCATGAACATTTTCTGATCCTCAGAACTGCCTGTACGATTTATCCTGCAGCAAACCCTTAAACAAAACTTATACCTTGACCGGTAAAATCACAAAGGGAATACCGTGGACATAGAGATTCTGCTGTACAGCAAACACGGTGTAGTTATGAAGCCAGCGATCCATCATGGACTCGTTGGTAAACACAAGTTGCCCTCCAAAAAACACAATGTCCGGAAATTTTTCCCGGATGGCCGGAACAAGCTTGTTGACCTCGTCAACAACATCTGTTCCAATGGAAAAGTATGCCTCGGAATAGTGACCATGATCTTTCATGTAATCCACATACTTTGACGTTTCGTTGCGGACAAAACTGCCAAGGTTGTCAATTTCGTCGGCCCCTTTGAAGTTGCCTGCATCTATTGAGCCGATTTCAACGAATACATAATTTTTGTAGGTATTTCCAAAAAGACGGAACACACTGAACAGCGTATGCAGACCCAGTCCGTTAAATCCGTTTACCAGTATTGCTGCCGTTTTAGCCTTCGGATTATAAACCGGAGATGGAGTGCTGCTGTCATGAACATCCGAGCCTGTCAGTACGGCTGCTTCTACAATAATATCCAGCCGTTTCAGGGTGGCATAGGTCTTGTTGTAATGGTTTTTTATAAAAAAAGCACCAAGAACCAGCATACCGGTTATCACCATGGTAACCCATCCACCTTCATTAAACTTGAGAACCAGTACGGAAATCAAAATAAAAGTGGTCAACGTCAGGCCTATTCCGTTAATCATAAGTTTTTTGAACCACTCCTTTTCCGTCTCTCTCTGCTCCCACCAATGCTTTACCATTCCAAGCTGTGAAAGAGAAAAAGTTATGAACACATTGATACTGTATAACACAATCAGAAAATCAACCGATCCATTTGACGCCAGCATCATGGCAAGTGAAGCGATACCCATGACAAGAATGCCCTTTTCCGTCACAAGCCTGTCGCTCAACATCGCAAAGCGGGTCGGCAGCCATTTGTCAAGCGCCATATTGGCAAGAACCCTTGGGCCGTCAAGAAAACCGGTCTGAGCAGCAATAAACAGCAGAACAGCTTCAGAAAACAAGGTGATCCAGACAAAACCGACTCCATAAAACCCGCCCCACGATGCTGTTACACTTTCGAACAAAATAGCGTTCAGTGTCTTGCCGGGGGAATCACGAACATCAAAAAGGATGTATGCCAGCATAAGCCCCATGACGGTCAAGGAGAGAGAGAGCGCCATATACTTCATGGTTTTTTTTGCCGTGGCAACTTTCGGCTCCCGCAAAACAGGCAGACCGTTACTGACCGCCTCAATTCCGGTAAAGGTGCCGGCACCAAGGCTATAGGCTTTCAAAACAAGAAAGAGCACACCGAACAAACCAAGAGTATGGAACGAATGGGTAAGCTCACGTCCGGTTTCATGATAGACCGCACCAAAGGTACCCATATGGGAGGTCACCGCATAGACAATAACAACAGCATGAGTAAAAACAAAGAGAAGGAAAACAGGAACAAGCGGCATTACAGCTTCCTTAATCCCTCGAAGGTTAAGCAACAGCAGAACCAAAACTCCGAAAACAGCAAACCAGAGCTTATAACCAATAAACCCTATGGGCAAAAAACTGAAAATCGCATCTGCGCCGCTGGCAATCGATATGGTAATGGTAAGAATATAGTCAATGAGAAGTGCGCTGCCTGAAATAACGCCCATCTCCGGGGAAAGCAGTTTGCTAGCGACCAGGTATCCTCCACCGCCATGAGGGAAAAGTTCAATAATATGCGAATAACTTGAGGCGATAATAAGGATGGTGATTCCCGTGCCTATAGCGACAAAAATACCGAGTGTAGGATGACCCTGGAGTGCTTTAAACGCTTCCGGAGGACCATAACAGGAAGAGGAAAGACCATCCGAACCAAGTCCTACCCATGCAAGAAAAGCTGAAAGGGCAAGCTGATGAAAAATGTTGTGATCCCGAAAATCACGCGCTCCGCCAAGAAAAAACGTTTTTAACTGCCTGAATACTTTATTCACTGCCATAAAAAACCTGAAAAATAATTAACTGGTATTATGATGCATAAATTGCTTGACGCTTACCAAGATTCCCTTAAAGTATAACTTATTTTATCTATAATAACATAAATTATAAGGCATATACGAGATGAAGTGAGCATGTCCTGGCTGGACGCAACAAAAAAAAAGGAAGCACTCCTTATGAACAGGGACTTCCTTTTTCTGGCTCCGCGGGAAGGACTCGAACCTACAACCCTGCGATTAACAGTCGCATGCTCTACCATTGAGCTACCGCGGAATATTTAGAACAGCAGAACCGGAGTTACATCTGCTGATGGGCTGATAATATAAAACGGTTTTTTTTAAATACAAACCATCTCTGGTTTTTTTTGTGATTTGGGATGAAAGATGTACCATCAACCATTTTCATTTTCCATAATAATTTTTGTACATTGGTGTTCTTTTACTGAAAAGAGGGTATATGCATAAAGAAAAATCGCACATAGCGATCCGAATTGCGGATCTTATGCAGGGAATCCATGAGTTTGATTTTACCTGCAATGCCTCTGATTTTGAAGGCTGGCAGTTAGCTGAAGCTGGTTTTACCAGGGATATCAAGATCAGTGTTGTTGTTGAAAAAAGTGAAAACGAAATAACTGTCGCAATTAATACATCCACTGCAGCAGATTTCACCTGCGATATCTGTCTTGCGCCGATATCCAGGACTCTTGCCGGATCGCTCAAGCTCTGTTATTTGTTCTGTGCACCTGTCGAAAAGGCTCAAGACTGGAATGAAGAGTACCGCTTCCTTGACAAGAACGCTGAATCCATAGACCTGACCGGCGATGTTTGCGAAACTTTGCTCCTGTCGTTACCATTGAAGGTGGTCTGTACTGATAATCCGCATTGCAAACTTTTTGGTAGTGATGAAAAAAATGAAAGGTCTCAGGCCGATGAGATAAGTTCATGGCAGGAGTCTCTTGAACAGCTGAAAAATAAGTATCGTTAACCGACTATAAACAAAAAGTACCGCTATGGCCAATCCTAAAGCTAAAATGTCTAAATCCAGACGGGATAAAAGACGTGCCCAATTCATTGCCCGTACCAAGCCGGCGACCACGGTCAACTGCGCTAACTGCGGCGAACCTACTCTTCCGCATCGTGCCTGTCGCCATTGCGGCCACTACCGGGGCAGATGCGTTGTCAATAAATTAGCAAAGAGCTGACAACCCTAACAAGACAAAAACCCCATCATGTTGACCATTGTTGTTGACGCCATGGGCGGAGATAAAGCTCCTGCCTGTGTGATAGAGGGAACGATTCAAGCTCTGCAGGAAAGCAGTAACAGGTTTGAAATTGTGCTTATCGGGCAATCAGAAAAAGTTGAACCACTGCTTGCCGTGCATGATATCACTACGCTCAACCTGAGATTTCTGCACGCCCCTGAAGTTGTGACTATGGAGGACATTCCTGCCATTGCCGTCAAAACGAAACAAAACTCATCGCTTGTCAAGGGCTTGCAGCTCTGCAAGTCGAGACAGGCACAGGCCTTCGTCAGCGCAGGCAATACTGGCGCACAAATGGCCGCTTCGCTCTTTGTTCTTGGTCGGATTCCGGGTGTACTCCGCCCGACTATTTATGCCTATTTCCCGCGGATAGGGGAAGGATTAACCAATATTGTCGATGTCGGGGCCAATGTTGACTGTAAACCGGAAAACCTTGTACAGTTTGCAGAAATGCTGACAATCTATCAGCGCTATGGCGCTGGAATAGAAAAACCCCTTACGGGTCTGCTCAATATCGGAGAGGAAGAGGGAAAAGGGTCTGAAATGCTCAAACAGGCATTCAGACTTCTGAAAGAGGCTGATGGCAAAGGAAAAATCACCTTCATTGGAAACATTGAAGGGCATGATATTTTGAAAGGACGAGCAAGCATAGTCGTTTGCGACGGCCTTGTCGGTAATACCATCCTTAAATTCGGCGAAAGCATCCCTGAGTTTCTTGGAACCCTGTTCAAACAGTCACTCGATAAATTTATTGCCTCAGCTCAGATGGATCAGGCGACCGCAAAACTTACATCCGATTTGTTCAAGGGTATGTTAGAACCATTTGATGTCGAACAATTCGGCGGCGTTCCCTTTCTGGGTGTTGACGGTATCTCTATTGTCGGCCATGGCCGATCTTCCTCAAGGGCAATCAAAAACATGATCTATATGGCCGAACATATGATCGAAAAACGAGTCAACGAACATATCGCGGATGTTCTTTCTGAAATGTAATATTGTTCTATCCGCACCCCTCCGCTGCTGAGTTATTACAACAAAGCCGAGGGGCATTTTTTTCCTTATCCTGTATGAAATAACGCCCAACAACTCATGAAAGCTGCAATTACGACTACAGCAAAATATCTGCCTGCCAGTATACTGAGCAATCATGACCTGGAACTCATGTTCGAAACCAATGATGAGTGGATTCGGTCAAGAACAGGTATCAGCGAACGCAGGATACTCAGGGATCCGGAAAAAGCAACATCATACATGGGCGGAGAAGTTGCTCGGGAGCTTCTTGAAAAAAGGCAGATAGGAGCCGACGAGCTTGACTTGATTATCGTTGCCACCATGACTCCGGATATGCTCTTCCCATCCACTGCATGTTTTGTACAGAGTATAATTGGCGCCAGCAGAGCATGGGCATTCGACCTTAATGCCGCCTGTTCCGGTTTTCTCTTCGCACTGAACACAGCTTCGCGCTTTATTGAATGCGGAGTCCATAAAAAAATCATGGTCATTGGTGCAGACAAGATGTCGTCGGTTATAGATTATACTGATCGTTCGACCGCCATTCTATTCGGAGACGGAGCTGGCGGTGTCATCCTTGAACCAGCAAAAGAGGAGGGATTCGGTATTCTTGATACGCGCATGTATTCCGATGGAGAAAATGGCAAAAATCATCTTCTTATGACTGGCGGCGGAAGCCTTCATCCGGCATCTCATGAAACAGTCGATAAGCGAATGCACTACATCTATCAGGACGGCCGTCAGGTTTTCAAGTCTGCCGTCATCTCTATGGCAGAAGTAGCCGCTGAAATCATGAGCCGTAACAACCTTAAGGCTGAAGATATTGACTACCTTGTTCCGCACCAGGCCAATCAGAGAATCATCAACGCCACAGCAGAACGGATGGGTATTGATGATGCAAAGGTTGTCTCTAACGTAGCTCGCTATGGCAACACGACAGCAGGCACCATCCCTATCTGCCTTGCAGAACTTGATGAACAGCAGAAACTGCACTCCGGATCAAACCTGGTGCTGGTCAGTTTCGGCGCAGGATATACCTGGGGCGGCATCTACATAAAATGGCAGTAAAATCGTTTCACCCATTATAAGAACGATCGCATTCATGAAAGCAGTTGTATTTCCAGGACAGGGCTCACAGTATTGCGGCATGGGCCGTGACATTTTTGAACATTTCCCTGCCGCCCGTACCATGATGGAGCAGGCAAACGAACTCCTCGGTTATTCGATAACTGATATTATGTTTTCTGGCAATGAAGAGGAGTTGCGTCAGACAAAATATACCCAGCCGGCAATTTTTCTGCACAGTATAGCAGTTGCTGCCATCCTCGGCAGTAAGGATATCGCGATGACTGCAGGACACAGCCTGGGTGAATACACTGCGCTTTGCTTTGCCGGTTCTATAGGATTTGATGATGCATTACGTATTGTTGCTAAGCGTGGCGATCTCATGCAGAATGCTGGCAGACAAAACCCGGGAACCATGGCTGCCATTATCGGTATGCCTGATAACGCTCTTGAAAACCTGCTTGCCGAAGCTGGTCGGGAAGGTATAATTCAGGCTGCTAATTTCAACTCTCCCGGTCAGGTTGTTCTTTCCGGTGATATTGACGCAGTAAAAAAGGCCGTTGAACTTGCGCCGTCCAAAGGAGCCCGCATGGCAAAGGAGCTGGTTGTTTCCGGAGCATTCCACTCGCCGCTCATGAAGCCTGCAGAACAGGAACTTTCAGCAGCACTTGATCACATTGATATACAGCCCGCTGCAATACCTGTCTGCATGAACGCCATTGCCCGACCCGTCACCAGCGCTGCTGAAATAAGAATAAACCTGATTCTGCAGCTTACAAGTTCTGTTCTCTGGTCACAGTCCATTGAAGTGATGGTGCAAAGTGGTATTTCAGAATTTATTGAAATCGGACCTCAAAAAGTTTTACAGGGTCTGATTAAACGGATCGATAAAAAAGTCACTACCCGAGGCTTTGATACCGCCGCGGACATTCAACCGCATATTTGAGAGTTGTACTACGAGGCCATTAACATCAACCGAATGAAACTATGTTTGAAGGAAAAATTGCTGTCGTAACCGGAGCTGCCAGAGGAATCGGTCAAGCTATCGCTTTTAATCTTGCATCTCAGGGTGCAGATGTTGTCCTTTGCGACATCAAAGCTGAATGGCTTGCAGAAACTGCAGAGGGGATAAAAAAGCTCGGCAGAAAAGTCTTCTGCTTTGAACTTGACGTCACCAACACGGAAACTGTACAAAGTGTCTTCGCTGCTATAGCCGCAGAAACCGGCAGAATTGATATTCTCATCAACAATGCAGGGATAACGCGTGATGGCCTCCTGATAAGAATGAGCGAAGAAGACTGGGATGCAGTTCTGACAGTTAATCTGAAGGGAACGTTTGCCTGTACAAAAGCAGTCAGCCGAACCATGATGAAACAGCGTTCAGGCGCTATCGTTAATATCGCTTCCGTTATCGGAATCATGGGTAACGCCGGACAGGCCAACTATGCCGCTTCAAAAGGAGGAGTCATCGCCTTCACCAAATCAATCGCCAAAGAGCTTGCATCCCGCAATATAAGAGTAAATGCCGTGGCACCTGGATTCATTGCATCAAAAATGACCGATGCTCTCTCTGAAGAAGTGAAACAGAAGATGCTTGATGTTATTCCACTCGCACGCTTCGGCCAGCCGGAAGATGTAGCAAACGTCGTATCATTCCTTGCCGGTGACCAGTCAGCCTATATTACCGGTATTGTCATCAACATCAGCGGCGGCATGGTCATGTGATTTGGGCAAGCTTATTTTCTTTGTATATTGACTGACTTTTTCAACTTTTTTTATCAGCAACCAACTATTTAATCTGGAGAACAGCACAATGACTGAATCACAAATCAAGGATAAAGTTTACGATATTATCGTCAGCAAAATGGGTGTCAACAAAGATCAGATCAAACCTGAATCAAAATTTTCAGACGACCTGGGAGCAGATTCACTTGATACCGTTGAATTGATTATGGAACTTGAAAACGAGTTTGGTGTACAGATACCTGATGAAGATGCCGAAAAGATTGGCACAGTTCAGCAGGCCATCGATTATATCCTTAAAAAGTAATCAGCATCTCCATGCATAAGCAGGCAAACGTTTAAATCAAAGCAGATGGGTCAGGAGCTCAAAAGAATAGTTGTTACCGGAATAGGTGTGTTATCTCCTATTGGTCTTAATAAAGATGAGCTATGGGCCGCTCTTTATCAAGGAAAGAGCGGTGCAGCTCCTATCACCTATTTTGATGCAGCTGATTTTGCCACAAACTTTGCCTGTGAATTGAAAGGATTTTCGACCGAAAACTTTATCGACAGAAAATCCGCCGACCGAATGGATCCTTATTGTCAATATGCAGTTATTGCTGCAGCTCAGGCACTGAAAGATTCTGGACTGGAACTGAAGGAGATAGATCCGCTCAGAATCGGCGTTGTTCATGGCTCGGGAATTGGAGGTATGACCACCTACGATAAACAGTTCAGAAACTATCTTGAACGTGGACCGAAACGGATCAGCCCCTTCTTTATTCCCATGCTTATTCCGGACATTGCTGCAGGCCAGATTTCAATCCGACACGGACTTATGGGTCCGAACTACGCTACAGCTTCCGCCTGCGCGACATCGCTGCACGCCATCATTGACTCCTATATGCTTATTCAGACCGGGATGGCGGACTATATGGTTGCCGGTGGATCGGAAGCGCCAATTACGCAGTTGAGTGTCGGAGGTTTCAATGCTGCCAAGGCACTCTCTACTGCAAACGACCGTCCACAACAGGCATCACGACCATACGACCGCGACAGGGATGGCTTTGTCATGGGTGAGGGTGGCGGATCGTTGATCCTTGAATCACTTGATTCAGCAAAAGCCCGAGGAGCAAAAATATACGGCGAAATTGTCGGGGTCGGTGCAACTGCAGACGCCTATCATTTGACAGCGCCGCACCCTGAGGGTATAGGAGCAGTCAATGCTATGAAAAATGCACTCGCCTTAGCAGGAATTACTCCCGACAAAATAGATTATATCAATACCCACGGTACATCAACGCCGCTCGGCGACATCGCTGAAATTACCGCCATTAAAACTGTTTTTGGTAAACACGCCTACAGACTGAGTGTCAGTTCAACCAAATCCATGACAGGACATCTTCTTGGTGCTGCAGGAGTTGTTGAATCGATTGCCTGCCTGCTTGCTCTGGAGAACCAGACTGTTCCTCCGACAATCAACTGCGATAACCTTGACCCGCAGATTGATATCGATGTAACACCAAACACACCCAGAAAACGCTCCATAGAATACGTCCTTAACAATGGCTTCGGGTTTGGGGGGCATAACGCCTCACTGATTTTCAGGAATGGTTCATCTCTCTGATAAAACCTTTCCTGCCAATGGTGCAATTCTGGCAACAACTTACATATTATGCATTTCCCCGATCAGAGGATAATTTAATCCGTTACACAATCGAGGACAATCATCCCTTGATAACTGCAGGCCTTTCAGAAAAAACCATTGACTATCTGCTGAGACTTGTCGGAGTACCCGGCATAAACCTGCCGATATACCTTACTGCCCTGACTCACCGATCTGTAGTACATGACCCTGCCACACCATCCATTATCGAATCAAACCAGCGTCTCGAATTTCTCGGAGACTCAGTACTCGCCCTCCTGATTTCCGATTATCTTTTCAAACGTTTTCCTGAAAACGCAGAAGGAAAGCTTTCAAGCAATCGGGCTAAAATAGTTAATCGCAAATCCCTTGCAGGCTTTGCTCGAAGTATTGGTTTGGGTGACCATCTTCTTATTGGCGATTCTGCTGATGAACACAAAATCAGAAATAGCGAATCAGCACTTGCCGATGCTTTCGAATCACTGATTGGTGCGATTTATCTTGACAGGGGAATCCAGGCCGCTTCCGACTTTATCAGCCGCCACATCATTGAACATGTGAATTTCACAACAATCGTAGCAGCCGAACATAACTACAAAAGCCGTCTCATTGAATACACCCAATCGCACCACCTCCCGCCACCAGTATACTCGGTTATGACCGAATCCGGAGCCGAGCATGAGAAAACCTTTACCATAGGGGTGACATGCACCGGTCATTTCCTTGGCAAAGGCACTGCACTGAGAAAAAAGGATGCAGAACAGCTTGCGGCCAAAGAAGCCATGGAACGTATCGAAACAGATGATATGGAATGGAACTGAAATAACTACCCCCTCCTCTTCTTTTTTTCCTGATTGTTTTGAGCTTGTCTCAGCCTTCGTCTATATTGGTGAACTGATTTATTATAGCGTAAAAGACCACTCCTGAAGCACTAAACACAATGAGAGAAAAACTGATTTTTGATTTATCCCGCGGCGGACGCAAAGGATACACACTTTCCAGTCATGATCTTCCGGCAATTCCATTGGATACTCTCCTGCCCTCAAAGTTTCTTCGCTCAAACCCCGCTGAACTTCCTGAGGTTGCCGAAAGTGAAGTTGTCCGTCATTTTGTCCGTCTCTCGACCATGAACTACCATGTTGACAAAAACATGTACCCTCTTGGAAGCTGCACCATGAAATATAATCCCAAGATAAATGATTATACCTGCGACCTGCCGGGATTCAGTGCGCTTCATCCCCTGCAGCCCACTGAAACAACACAGGGTGCACTGCAGCTCATGTATGAACTTGCTGAAATGCTTCGAGAAATTGCAGGCATGGCAGCCATAACCCTGCAACCAGCCGCAGGTGCCCACGGAGAACTGACCGGCATCCTGCTTATAAAAAAGTACCATCAATCAAGAGCCTCAAAACGCACCAAACTTCTTGTCGTTGACTCGGCACATGGCACCAACCCTGCATCAGCTGCCCTGGCTGGATACCAGATTATTTCTGTCGCAGGCAATAGCGACGGCCGCACCGATCTGGACGACCTCCGCTCAAAGCTTGACAGCGATGTTGCCGCACTCATGCTGACCAATCCGAATACCATAGGGCTCTTTGAAAAGGACATTCAGAAAATCGCAAAAATGGTGCATGATAACGGCAGCCTGCTCTATATGGACGGTGCCAACATGAATGCACTTCTCGGCATTACCCGTCCTGGAGATATGGGCTTTGATGTGGTACATTACAACCTTCACAAAACGTTTGCAGCTCCGCATGGAGGCGGTGGTCCAGGCAGCGGGCCGGTCGGCGTCAGCGAAAAACTTCTTCCATTCCTGCCGGTACCGGTGATTGAAAAAAACGAGACACATGAAAGAACAACCTATTCACTCAGATATGACCGTCCAGAAAGTATAGGAAGGATGATGAATTTTTACGGAAACTTTGCTGTACTGGTCAGAGCATACACGTATATTCGAATGCTTGGTCCTGAAGGGTTGCGCCGGGTTTCTGAAAATGCCATCATTAATGCCAACTACCTTTTGAGCCGTCTGCTCGAACGCTATGATCTGCCTTATCCTAAGCCTGTCTTGCACGAGTTCTGCCTGTCGGGAGATCGTCAGAAAAAAGCACACGGCGTCAGAACGCTCGATATTGCAAAAAGGCTGCTTGACTATGGCTTTCATGCTCCGACCATTTATTTTCCGCTCATTGTCAGCGAAGCAATAATGATAGAGCCGACAGAAACTGAATCAAAAGAGACGCTTGATGTTTTTGCCGAGGCCCTGCTCAGTATCGCAGACGAAGCTGAAACAAACCCTGCACTGGTTCTCTCAGCTCCGTTAACAACTCCAGTCAAACGACTCGATGAAGCTCTTGCTTCAAGGCAACTGAACATCTGCTGCTCTCTGTAATAGCCTGAAAAAAAATTAACTGAACTTTTACATCACTTATTGCGTAATACGAATCCATGTTGTTATACTATAAAAAAACTCGAGGATATGCTTTTACATCGCACGAAAGTTCTTGTACTCAACAGCAGCTATGAACCTTTAAGTATTTGTGACGCTCAGAAAGCCGTTCTTTTACTCTTTGGAGGCAAAGCCGTGTCGGTCGCCCACCACCCGGAACGGGTCATCTGCACGGTTTCCCGCAGTTACCCCCTGCCGAGTATTGTACGTCTGACCTTTTTTGTCAGGGTACCCTACAAAAGAATAATACTGAACCGGAAAAATATTCTCCTCAGAGACAGTTTCCAATGTCAATATTGCGGTATAACCGATCACCCCTTAACCATTGATCACATTCTCCCTCGTTCCAGAGGCGGGGAATACTCGTGGGAAAACCTGATAACAGCCTGCCCGCGCTGTAACTCGAAAAAAGGAAACAGAACACCACGCGAAGCGGGTATGCACCCTTTAAAACAACCAATCAGACCAAATAACCTGATGTTCATGCAACAATTGACAACAACGGTTTCCGATGAATGGAAACCTTATCTTTATATGAGCTGAGCATATTATGCCTGCAGACAACCATTTTTCAGGATTTTTTTCAAGCATAACCCGCATACTTTTCAACTGCAACATGAATATCGGAACGAATCCCAACTGAATGAAAAAAAGCCTATATCTTCTTCCCGGATTTTTCAGTCTTATGCTCCTCATACCGGCAGCATTAATCGGGTCTGCTCCAACAAAACCAGGGACAGAAACATGGGCTGCCCAGCAGATCTTCAATGTTGCAGATACCCGTATCGAAGCGACCCTGAAGAACCTGACCCTTTCTGAAAAGGTTGGACAGATGCTCATTGCAGAATCAGATGGCCATTACAACAGTTATGATGACACCGCCTACAAGCTTCTTGACAGGCTGGTAAAAGAAGGAAAAATCGGCGGCATCATGTTTCTCAAGGGCGATGCCTTCAGCGCTGCCATGCTGGCTAACCATTTTCAGTCACTTGCACCACGACCTCTTCTGATGAGCGCCGATATGGAACGAGGACTGGCCATGAGACTCAATGGAGCTACCGAATTCCCGCCGAACATGGCCCTGGCTGCAACACAGGATTCTAAAATGGCCGGTAAAATGGCGCAAGCTATTGCAAAAGAAGCAAAAACCGTTGGACTTCAACAAAGCTACGGTCCTACCCTCGATTTGAACATCAACCCCTTGAACCCCATCATCAACACCCGTTCGTTCGGTGATAATCTCCCTTTGACCATTGCATTGTCTCATGCCGTTATCGAAGGACTTCAGTCGAACGGCATTATTGCAACAGCAAAGCACTTTCCAGGGCACGGAGACGTAAGCGTTGACAGCCATATCTTTCTCCCTGTACTCAAAGCTGACCGCCGGCAATTGGATGAGTACGAACTGAAACCCTTTAAAGCCGCTATAGAACAAGGGGTCATCAGCGTTATGGTCGGGCATCTTGCCGCTCCCGAATTAACCGGCACCATGGAGCCAGCCTCAATTTCAAAAGTAATCGTCACCGACCTGCTTCGCAAGGAACTCGGATTTCAGGGCCTGATCATTACCGACGCCATGAACATGAAAGCACTTTACAACGGCCAGAATGTGCCTGATATTTCCATTAAAGCCATTCAGGCAGGAAATGATCTGTTGCTCTTTTCCCCCGACCCCGAACTTGCGCACCACTCAATCGTCCAGGCAGTTGAAAAAGGAGTTATTCCGATAGAGCAGATCAATGACTCGGTTCGAAGAATCCTTCAAGCGAAACAATGGCTCGACATAGAACACCGAAAGCTTGTCAATCTGAACAGGGTCAAGGATGATGCCAGCCCTGAATCACACAGAGATCTTGCCAAAAAAATTGCTGAAGCCTCAATCACTCTGGTTAAAGATGAAAACCACTGCATGCCCCTGAAACGAGTATCATCCGGCAGCCTTCTCAATATTATTCTGCAGGATAAAACCGATCTCAACGTCGGCAACGGCTATATCAAAAACATCGACAACTATTATGCAGCCGACCATATCAGGATTGATCCGGGAACCGACTCTCTTCGTTATGCGCATGCTGCCGACATGGCAATGAAAGCTCCGGCAGTTATTGTCACCTCGTATGTCCAGGCGCTCTCCGGCTCAGGAACCCTCAAGCTTACCGAAAAGCAGCAGGAGTTTATCCATACTCTGGCAAGGATGATTCCAAAAGAAAAACCACTGATCTTTATTTCTCTCGGAACCCCTTATCTGATCAACTATTTTCCGGAAATAACGACCTATCTCTGCACCTATTCATCAAAAGAAGCAAGTGAAGAATATGTTGTAAAAGCGCTGAAAGGAAAACTAATACCCCGCGGCATACTTCCTGTCTCGCTGCAGGGGAACTCACGCTGAGCAGAACGAACTGACCAATAACCGTTTACCAGTTTCAGACTATGGAAAAAACCGTTCGGGATGAATCAACTGCCAGTGCCTTCTGGGCGGCTGTCAATACTTTTTGTTCACTGAAAGACGTGCATGTCATTGCTGATGCCCCAGTCGGCTGCTACAATCTTGTCGGCGTAGCCGTCATAGACTATACCGATGCAGTTCCCTACCTTGAAAACTTTACACCGACAAGCCTTACTGAAAAAGAGATTGCCTCTTCCGGCAGTTCTGAAATTGTCAGGGAGACCATTGAAAAACTGCAGGCACCCGGACGTCAGCTGATTCTGGTTTCGAGTGCAGAGAGCGAGATGATCGGCAGCGACCATGAGCGTATGCTGAACATGAAATACCCTGACGTCCGGTTTTTTCCATCAAACTCCCTTGGCGATAATGAATGGCAGGGACGAGACCGCTCACTGCAGTGGCTCCATGAACAATTTGATGATCATAATCCTGCCGCAGTAGCACCCTCTACCGTCAGCATTATCGGCCCTACCTACGGCTGCTTCAACAGTCCATCAGATCTTGCTGAACTCAAGCGCCTGATTAAGGGTGTTGGCGGGAACCTCCGTCATGTCTACCCCTTTGAAAGCTCCCTCCATGATATTGCCGACCTTAAAAACTCGGACGTCATTGTAGTCATGTACCATGAATTCGGACGTACACTGGCGGGATTGCTGAACAGGCCTGTACTGCAGGCTCCTTTCGGCATTGATGAAACAAAGAATTTTATTCTGGAGCTTGGAAGACTGCTCAACAAAAATGAAGAGGCCAAAGCATTTCTTAAAGAAGAAAAACGCACCACACTCAAACCAATATGGGATCTCTGGCGAGGCCCCCAGGCAGAATGGTTTCCAACCATACGATTCGGAGTCACTGCAGCTAAAACTTATGCCCTCGGATTGAACACCTTTCTTGCCGGTGAAATGGGAATGCTCTGCCTGTTCAGCCACGACTCAGCAGAGGCTGACAACACCCAGATCCGTAATGAAATTAAGCAGAAACAACCGCAATTCCTCTTCGGCCGAATTGTCGATAAAATCTATCTGGCCGAAATTGATGCCAAAACACGATTTATTCCAGCCGGGTTTCCCGGCCCTATCGTCCGCAGAGCGCTCGGCACTCCCTTCATGGGTCATAGTGGAGCGGTCTATCTCCTCCAGGAAATTGTCAATGCCCTCTACGACATGCTTTTCAACTTCCTGCCACTCAATCGTCGCGGACCGGCAGGTGAAGATACAGCCGGAAAAGTGACATGGAGCGGTGAAGCCAATGCCATTCTGAACGAAATAGTTAAAAAAGCACCATTCATCAGTCAGATCTCTTTTGGCCGTGAACTGAAAAGAAAAGCTGAACAGTTAACCTTGAAACAAGGCAAGGATACCGTCACTCCGGATATCATGCAAATGATAAACTGATTTGGATTATTTTATTTTTTTATGTATAGTCCAAGTCCACTTTCCGGAACCGGGGATAGCATTTTTTATATGCTCAGCCCTCCCGGTCCGGCATTGCTAACGTAAAGAGGCTGTAGATATTTTTCCTTCAAAGAAGTTGCATGTGCAGCACGCTTTGTATGGAGTGAAACGACAAGAAAACAGAATGTCTGAAAATCAGGAACAACTGGCTTTGATAGCCCTTACCCTGCCGGACGGGACAATTAAATCATTCCCATCAGGCACTACCGGTTTGAATATTGCACTTTCTATCGGCCGCAAACTTGCTCAGGATGCCCTGGCACTGAAAATTAACGGTACTCCTGTTGATCTTACCGCGCCGGTTACCGCTGACGCGGCGATTGAAATCATTACCTTTGATTCCATGGAAGGCAAGGATATTTTCTGGCACAGCTCAAGCCATATAATGGCCCAGGCCATTGAAGAGCTTTTTCCTGGCAGCAAATTCGGCGCCGGCCCCTCAATAGAGCAGGGATTCTATTATGATATTGCTTCCGGCCACCGGTTCAGGGAAGAGGATCTCCGTACCATCGAAGCAAAAATGCTGGAAATCAGCAAACGAGATATACACATTCAACGGGAAGAAATGGCCCGTACAGCAGCCATTGACTTTTTCAAGCATACGAGAAATGACACTTATAAGGTAGAAATTCTTGAAGATACCCTGAAAAACGTCGACACAGTTTCACTCTATCATCAAAATGGTTTCACCGACCTGTGCATTGGACCGCACCTGCCGACAACGTCGAAACTTAAAGCAATTCTTCTGACGAATATCTCCTCGTCCTACTGGCGGGGTGATTCATCAAGGGAGAACATGCAGCGCATTTACGGCATCTCATTTCCATCGGAAAAGCTGCTGAAAGAATATGTCGCACGGCTTGAAGAGGCCAAACGAAGAGACCACAGAAAACTTGGTTCTGAACTTGAGCTCTTTATGCTCACTCCGGAGGTTGGAAGCGGTCTGCCGATCTGGCTGCCGAACGGCGCCATTATCCGTAATGAACTCGAATCATTTTTAAAGGAAGAACAGCGCAAGCGCGGCTACCTGCCTGTTTATACTCCGCATATCGGCAATATCGAACTCTACAAGCGTTCAGGCCACTATCCATATTACAGCGATTCGCAGTTTCCTCCCCTGACCTATCACGATGAAGACGGGAAACAGGAGCAGTACCTTCTTAAACCGATGAACTGCCCTCACCATCACCTCATCTACAACTCGAAAATGCGCAGTTACCGCGATCTGCCGATCCGCCTGACTGAGTTTGGAACAGTCTACAGGCACGAGCAGTCTGGAGAACTCAACGGTCTGGTGCGCGCCCGTGGGTTCACACAGGATGATTCGCACATTTACTGCCGTCCCGACCAGCTTGTCGACGAAATCTGCAACGCTATCGACCTGACACAGTTTGTTTTTGGAACACTTGGTTTTTCAGATGTCCACACACGCCTCTCCATGCATGATCCGGCAAATCAGGCAAAATACGGAGGAACAGAAGAGGTATGGGAACAGGCGGAAAAAGATGTCAAAGAGGCCGCAGACCGTATGGGTATTGAATATTTTATCGGCATCGGAGAAGCAAGCTTCTACGGCCCGAAGATTGACTTTATCGTCCGCGATGCTCTTGGGCGAAAATGGCAGCTGGGCACCGTACAGGTTGACTATGTCATGCCGGAGCGGTTTGATCTCACCTATATCGGAAGTGATGGACAGAAACATCGTCCGGTTGTTATTCACCGGGCACCTTTCGGCTCCATGGAGCGCTTTATCGGTGTCCTCATTGAGCATACCGCCGGTAATTTCCCGCTGTGGCTTGCACCTCTCCAGACTGTTGTACTGCCGATCGCAGAAGATGTTCACGACTATGCAAAAACCGTACACCAGGCCCTTCAGGCTGCAGGCATCCGTTCCGAGCTTGACACCAGAAGTGAAAAAATCGGAAAAAAAATACGCGATGCCGAAGTAAGCAAGGTACCCTGTATGATCGTTATAGGACAGAAAGAGCAGGAAAGCGGAGAGGTTTCGCTACGCCGTCATCGCATCGGTGATGAAGGGCGCTTCAGCGTAAGCGGACTTATCGAAAAGCTCCTGAAAGAGATTACCGGAAGAACCTGATTATCTAAAACAAACCTGAACGCATGAAGAAACAGAAGGTTACGACTCAAAAGCCTAAACTTACCTATCGGGTCAATGAACAGATCCGTGTTCCTGAAGTTCGAATTATTTTTCCGGACGGAACACAGGAGGTGATGAAAACCATTGATGCAAAGCGTGTAGCCGAAGAGCGGAATCAAGACCTTATCGAAGTACAGCCGAATGCCGAACCGCCGGTTTGCAAATTTGACAACCTCGGCAGGCTTCTCTATAAAATGGACAAGAGGGACAAGGATCTCAAGAAAAAACAGAAAACAACCACCCTCAAGGAGTTGCGGTTTCATCCGAACACCGACAAGCACGATTTTGACTTCAAAAGTGCTCATCTTGAGGAATTTCTGCGCAAGGGAAACAGGGTACGGGCAACTATTGTCTTCCTGGGCCGTTCAATCATCTATAAAGATAAAGGACTGGAACTGGCTGAACGCCTGACCGAGCGCCTCAGCATTGTCAGTAATCGTGACGGTGACCCGAAATTCGAGGGGAAAAAGTTGTTCGTCTATTTTGAGCCGGACAAGAAAAAAATAGATGCCTACGAACGTATTAAAGCAAAAACAAGTGCTTTGCTGCCGACGGAACCAGCTAAGCCGGCTAAACCGGCAGAGCAGGCAGAACCAGCCGAGTAAGCAGAAAAAATTCACCTTTTTTATATAAAACAATCAAGGACGATCATGCCTAAAATGAAATCACACCGCGGAGCATGCAAACGGTTCAAAACCACTGCCTCCGGAAAAATCAAGCGTGAACGAATGAACGGATCACACAACCTCGAGCACAAGAACAGAAAACGCACACGCCGTCTGCATCAGGCAACACTGCTTGAAGGCAAAAAAGCAAAGCAGATCAAGCGGATGATCCTGGCATAAATTTTTAACATTAACTCTACACAACGATGCCTAAAGCAAATAATGCCGTAGCTTCAAAAGCGCGGAGAAAAAGGATTTTAAAAAAGGCCAAGGGATTCTGGGGATCTCGCGGCAATGTTCTGACCGTCGTCAAGCACGCCGTCGACAAAGCAGAGCAGTACGCCTACCGTGACCGCAGGGTTAAAAAACGTACTTTCCGCGCGCTGTGGATCATGCGTATCAATGCTGCTGCACGTCTTAACGGTACCACCTACTCGAGACTTGTCAATGCAATGCTGAAGAAGAACGTCGAAATTGATCGCAAGGCACTGGCTGAAATCGCTGTCAAGGACCCTGCTGCATTCACTCAGATTGTTAACGCCGTTATTGAATAAGAATTACATCTTTATCAATGGAAAACACCATTCGCAGTTTACAGCAGGAGATCATTGATGTTGAGATAAACACTCCGGAAGATCTTCAAAACTTCCGCCTTCGGTATACGGTTCGAAAAGGGCTCATAGCCGCCCTTTTCGGCCAGCTCAAGTCAGTTGATCCTGCAGAAAAACCGCGGATCGGCCAGTTGCTCAACGAGCTCAAGCAATCTGCTGATGCCAGGCTCAGCGACGCAGAAGAAAAGCTTGCAACAACAAAAAGTGAGAGCAGCAAGGGGATTGACCTGACACTGCCGGGAAGGCGTTATTTTACCGGCAGTGAGCACCCTGTGCAGAAGGTACTGGGCGAGATGAAAAAGATTTTTTCGGACATGGGTTTCGGTATTGCCACCGGTCCGGAACTTGAGCTCGACCACTACAACTTCGACATGCTCAACTTTCCGCCCGACCACCCAGCCCGCGACATGCAGGACACCTTTTTCATCACCAATGGAAATGCCGAATCGGATGTACTCCTCAGAACGCATACATCACCGGTGCAGGTCAGGGTCATGCTCGACCAGAAACCTCCCATACGCGTCATCTGTCCTGGAAAGGTCTATCGGAACGAAGCTATAAGCGCCCGCAGCTACTGCGTCTTTCACCAGCTCGAAGGACTCTATATCGATAAAAATGTTTCGTTTGCCGATCTGAAGGCAACCATCTACTCTTTTGCCCGGCAGATGTTCGGCACCGACGTCAAACTCCGGTTCCGACCGAGCTTCTTCCCCTTTACCGAACCCTCCGCTGAAGTCGATGTCACCTGCTTCCTCTGCGGAGGCAAGGGATGCCGTGTCTGCAAAAAATCAGGCTGGCTCGAAATCATGGGCTGCGGCATGGTTCACCCCAACGTCATGCGCAACTGCGGCATAGACCCCGAAACCTGGTCAGGCTACGCCTTCGGCATGGGAGTTGACCGTACGGTACTGCTGCGATACAAGATTGACGATATCAGGCTGCTGTTCGAAAATGATTTGCGGATGTTGAAGCAGTTTACTGCGTAAGAGTTCGCATCATTTGTTTTACCGTCTCATCCAGTAAGCCAAGGTGCTCTTGACAGATTCTAAAAAATTTCCATACCCTGATCACTATCCAGAAAATCATCAGCAGTTTTGATAAGAGTAAACCGGCGGTTAATTTTTACGATGGCGGCATCTATCTGCACAAGTTTTTCCAAGAGAGATGCTTGTCATACATAACGAGCCTCACGATCAATGCATGCCTTGAGGTAAGGGTTCATTCTTTTCCAATACCTGATCAGGTCAACTTTGCTGCCAAGCAATTGCTCCAGTTCTTCCTTAAGTTGAACTTTTAGCAAGATATTCGGCTCCATTTCAACAACAATATCAATATCGCTGTCATCTTTCGCAGAATTTCTGGCAACGGATCCAAAGATACCGACTTTTTGCAAACGATAACGTTGTTCAAGATCTATTTTATGACTACTCAGAATGCTGAGTGCTTGATCTCGCTGCATGGTTCACTGTCAATACCTGTTGATTATTATCCATATTATTTTTAGAATATAAACATAGATATCGAAAAATCTGGTATGTGCATGGCCGGACAGGTGAACAGAACAACACCAACTTCAATAAACAGAGGAGGCAGAACAATGGATACCCGACAATTGATTGAGAAATATCACCATGCCTGGACAAACGGCGATTTTGTGACAGCGCGCGCCTGTCTTGCTGATAACCTTGATTTCCGTGGCAGTATTGATACCTTTTCGAAGGCAGACGATTTCATTGCTGCACTCACACAATTCAAGCAGATGTTAACTGATGTCACGATACTGAACAGCTTCTATGATGAGCATGGTGCCGCTCTTCTCTATGACTGCAATTCTGCAAGTCCGGCAGGTATCATTCGCACAGCCGAGTTTTTTACCGTGTCTGACAAAAAGATTGCTGCAATCCGCCTGGTTTTTGATGCCACTGAATTGCGAAAATTAATGCCTGCATAAGGGAGAACTGAACTTTTCCGTTCACCATCTCCATTACTTGTTGTTCTTGATGCCGTACATGGTTACCTTAAATTTTAACACAGCTTCTTATCCCATAAATAAAAACATATTATCCTATGGCAAACAACAACGGTGTCTTTTCTGATCTCTTCAATGCGGTCGGCACTCCGGTACAGAATGTAGCTGATACCGTGTGTAACGGCATTGATTCAGCTGGTTCGATTCTCGGATCCGGCATCAATCTCTATACAACAATCTTAAGCAGCACTGCAAACGCAGGCATTCAGCTCATCCAGGGTGTTCTAACCGGCATCACATCAGCCATCACCCCGAAAAAGTAAACACCAGCTTCCCTTATTAAAGCATCCTGCCACACTCGCCGCAAGGATGCTTTAATGGTATCCGTCGCAAGCTTCTCAGCACTGCTATTGTCATATAGACATAGAGTTTTTTATATTGAGTAAAATTACTCAATATACTGAGCAAATTTTTCATGCTGATAGAAAGAGCACAAAAATCGCTCCTGACAAAGCGAATCGAATCTGAACCTCGGCAATTTATCCAGGTTCTGTACGGCCCCCGTCAAGTTGGCAAAACCACAGTTGCGCAGCAGTTTATGCAAGCAACTCACCTTCCGACCCATTTCGCCTCGGCTGACCTCGTTGGCGCCGGACAATCCAGTTGGATAAGTCAGCAATGGGAAGCTGCCCGGATTAAACTCCTGAAGTCTGAACAGCAGGAGAGCGTGCTTATCATTGACGAGATTCAAAAAATCAGCAACTGGAGTGAAACAGTTAAAAAAGAGTGGGATGCTGATTCAGTCAATCAAAAAAACCTCAAAGTTATTCTTTTGGGTTCATCCCGGTTGTTAATCCAGCAAGGACTTACAGAATCACTTGCAGGCAGATTTGAAACGATCTACCTGGGGCACTGGTCATACGGGGAAATGAAACATGCTTTTAACTTTACCCCTCAGCAATACGTCTGGTTTGGCGGATATCCTGGTGCAGCAACATTGATAGACGATGAAGAGCGATGGGCAAGATACATCGTCGATTCTCTCATCGAAACAAGCATCTCAAAAGATATTCTCATGCTTACCCGAGTCGACAAACCCTCCCTTATGAAACGGCTGTTTGAACTTGGATGCGGCTATTCAGGACAGATTCTTTCCTACACAAAAATTCTTGGTCAACTGCAGGATGCTGGAAATACAACAACACTGGCGCACTATCTTCATCTGCTTGATACCGCTGGATTATTAGGGGGGCTCGAAAAGTATCATCCCGGGAATTTACGATCAAGGGCATCAAGCCCGAAGTTTCAGGTACATAACACCGCACTGATAAGCGCACAGCAGCAGCACACTTTTCACGATATCTCAGAAAATCCAGAACTGTGGGGCCGATGGGTTGAATCATCAGTTGGCGCTCATCTCATCAATCATACTCGTACTGATGCACTCAAGCTCTATTACTGGCGTCAGGGAAATCATGAAGTTGATTTTGTCCTCGAGCACAAAGGGAAAATAATCGGTCTGGAAATCAAAAGCGGTCGATCACAACATGCATCAGGCATGGCTGTATTTTGTAAAGAATGTAATCCCTACAAAGTTCTTCTTGTCGGCAACTCCGGTACCCCCTGGCAGGAATTCCTTGAACTGAATCCGCTTGAGTTATTCAACTGATCCTTTCCATCAAAGGTTTTCTCGAACAACAAACCATGGCTATGACTTCTTAAGGTGTCCGCTTATTTATTGCAAGTTCACTTTAGCCATTGACTTTTTCGGATAAGGTGAGAAACTTTTCCTTCTGCTTATACTCATAGCTGCTATCAATCCCGACCAGCCCAGTTTTGATCAGATGCGCATTGACAAATGTCTTGTTCTCAAGATAGAGGTAACAGAGCAGGTCGTTTTCTTCGTCATGTTTCAGCTTGTCATACTTCAGGAAGATACGCTTACCCTTTATCTTTTCGGTCAGATACCCAACCGCCTTGTCGTGCGTGAACGTCTCGCCCTTGATGCCGATCAGTTTTATCGTTAACCCGTTGGATAACCTCACTTTTTCGGGGCTGAGCACCTCCTTGACCGTAAAGAACTCTTCGCGCTGCGCATCACTATCCTTTTCAATCCTGGAGCCAAAGGTGAGTTTTCGGGGATCGGTTTTTTTATCGAGTTTGTGGGGATCTTTGAACTGATAGGGCAACTGCTCAATGGCAGCAGCAAAATCACCCTTGACCGTATCATACAGAAACTCGTATTCTGTCCCCATAAAATCGGGCTGCTTAGTATTCAGCTTCTGCCTGGCAATCTCGATAAACTCCGGATTGATTTCGTACCCGACCGAGTTTCGTCCAAGATTCTTTGCGGCAAGTGACGTTGTCCCGCTACCCATAAAGGGATCAAGCACGGTATCGCCCCGGAATGCGAACATTTTGATAAGCCGTTGCGGAAGCTCTTCGGGAAACATTGCAAGATGCCCATCCTGTTTTGCACCGGCAAAGTTCCAGTGACCTGCAAAGTAGGTATTCCACTCCTCAGTGGTCATGGCGGAGCTTTCTTTCTGCTCTTTGGTGGGTTTTGGAGCTTCTCCCTGTTTTTTGAAGATAAGAATGAATTCATAATCAAGCTTGAGGATGCCGTTACGGGGATAGGGAAAGCTCCCCATGATCGAAGCACCGCCGGTTGTATTTGTTGTGGTGACCTTCTGCCAGATCACAGCACCCATGTAGTCGAACCCGATTGTCTCGCAGAACTTGATGATCTCCGTCCGGATGGGAATGACCTTATACCTGCCATAGTAGACTGAACGGGCAAACTGGTCGCCGATATTGATGCAGAGGCGGCAGCCGGGATGCAGCACCCTCTGGCATTCATTCCAGACAAGGTTCAGGTTGTTGATGTAGCTTTCGTAACTCTCGTGAAAGCCAATCTGGTTCTCCGTCCCATAGTCCTTGAGCTGCCAGTAAGGCGGTGAAGTGATGACAAGATGTACCGACCTGTCAGCCAGGAGGCTCATCTGTCGGCTATCGCCTTGAATTATAGTGTGATGGGTCTTCAATGTTCTGTAGGGTATCTGTTCGTGTTCTGGATAAAGAAGGTTCGGGTGTTTGAATCAAGTATAGAAAATTTCTGTTGATTTACACTGCTGAGTTTAAAGTGTTTTTTAAAAACCGGGTTCGAATTCACCGGTTTAAGATGCATGATAAGTTTTGCTGATGCTGCACTCTGGCTTTTTTCCCTGTTTTTCGTTTTCGTGGTCGGGCATTATGAGGATCGGAAAAAAAGCTCCGTAACAAAATAACTGTTACGGAGCTTCATGCCATGTGTAAACCCCGATGCTCTCGAACTCTATTACTGGCGTCAGGGAAATCATGAAGTTGATTTTGTCCTCGAACACAAAGGGAAAATAATAGGTCTGGAAATCAAAAGCGGTCGATCACAACAAGCATCAGGCATGGCTGCTTTTTGTAAGGAATGTAATCCCTACAAAGTTCTTCTTGTCGGCAACTCCGGTATCCCCTGGCAGGAATTCCTTGAACTGAATCCACTGGAGTTATTCAACTGATCCTTTCCCTCAAAGGGTTTCTCGAGCAACAAACCATGGCCATGACTTTTTAAGGTGTCCTGATTTTTTTGCAAGTTCTGGAAAGGATTGTTGGGATAAGTGTTCGTTATGAATAACGTAACAGGTACGTTCCGCTGATACTCAGGAAAGTATTTGATCAAGCCGATTGATAAGATAGAATGGGAGATTGAAAAGTTTGAAAGGCCGTTCAATTCCGTTTACTTTTGCAATCAACTCATCAATCGAGGGTTTTGCTGAGCTGATTCGGATGGCTTGATCAGCCTTTTTTTTGATGATATAAGAGTGCAGAGATTTGATCGATCCTTTTCCGGATGATTTTACCTCCACCGGATAGATCAGATTACCATGTTCATAAAGAAAATCAATTTCCGCTTGAATTTCTGATTTTGGAGGATGCCAGTAATAGAGTGCAGGGAGCACATATCCAGGTTTTGCGCTGAGCAGTTGCTGACCGACAAACTGTTCAGCGAGAATTCCGCGATTGGTCAATTCAAGAGGCGCACTCATGATTTGCTGTGCCGGTACTCCTTGAACTGCCAGCAACAACCCGGTATCAATAAATAAAAACTTGCTGATTCTGATTTTAATCTCTGCGCCAAGCGGGATACTGTCGGCACTTGTATGCAGGACACGATAGAAAAGCCGGGCTTCCAGAAATCGCTCAATGGCCTCATTAAGCTGGCGGGTGTCACCACTTGTGGCAGTGGCAATTTCGTTTGCCTGTTTATGAGAAAACTGCTCTCCAACCTGACTAACGATTCCGTTAAAAAATGCATTGAGTTTCAATGCTGAGAATGAACCACTGTACTTCGAAAAGTCATCTTTATAAGTTTGGAGGAGTTCAATCTGATATCTGATAATTTCAGCATGGTTGAAGCTGGTATCAACGGCGATCTGAACACAATAAGGCATCCCGCCGGTTAAGGTATAGCGACGTACCAGCGCGAGAAGCTCTTCATGCACCTGATCAGAGACAAGATGCATCGAATTGCTGTTTAGCTTGGCAAGTGTGTTGAGTGCTTTGGCTTCACCTGTCGCAGCAAGAAACTCTTCAAATGTCAGCGGTCCCATAAAGTATTGCTCAATACGGCCAACCGGTGTAGGAAACTTTTCATCATGCAAGACCTGGTCGAGCAATGAGCCAGTCAAAACAACCGCCAGCTGAGGCATATCCTCCCAGAAATATCGCAGGCACGCATAGGCTGAAGGAATGGCCTGCGCCTCATCAATAAAAAGGATGGCTTTGCTTTCTCGGGTGATTTTCTGGCCTGTAATAAGCGAAATCGCAAAAAGAAGCTCTTCGACTTTATAGGTGCGGAACATTGACTCAAGATCAGTGTGCCGTTCAAGATTGATTTCGACCAACGCTACACCCAGGTCTCCCGCTGCAATCCGAACAGCTGTAGTCTTACCGACCTGGCGAGCCCCGCGAATAACGAGCGGCTTTCTTTTTGTCCGGCCATACCATGCTTTAAGATCTTCTACTGCTTGCCGATTAAACATGCCGGGTTGTTTTTATGATCAGGGTTATTACAGACGAACTGCCAATAAATGTACCACCTTAATGCATTAATTACAACAAAGTCAACCACCTTAATACAATCCATATTATTCTCTTGTAATCACTCTACTTTATGAGGTCAACAACGTCATCATCAGAGAAGGATGATGGCACCCATTTGTATCGATGATATTTTCCATTTCGTCCTTTCGCGCTTTGACAGATGAAGGTTGAGTCCTCTTAAGGGTCCGTTCGGCGAACATCTTTGAGCAGAAGAAATAAATGGTATGGGTCTGTCGGGGAGGGGATAAAATTAAAATGCGTGTAAAACTGCCGCGCTGCATCATCTTTTGCATGGGCAGCAATGGCTCGAATCCCTGCAATATCTGCAGCCTGCATAGTTCGTCGCATGGCGTCTTTTAAAAGACCAGCCCCAATTCCACGCGTTTGCCAGTCAATACTCACAGCCAAACGCGCCAGCAACATGATGGGAACAGGGTGCCGGGCCAGCCCTTTTGTGAGACGTTGCGGGGAGTCGTCGTAATTTACCTGACCTACAGCCAGGGTATAGAATCCGGCAATGACCCTATCTGCCATACCTACATAGGTTTGCGATGAAGAGGCCTGCTGGCTTGTAAGGGCAAAACGGACAAGAAATCTGTTGAGCGCCTGGCTACCGCAATCAAAATCATCAAGATTGTGACCGCTGCCAAGCTTTTCTATGGAGAAGTGTGGGGTCATCAATGGTTACTCATTCTCAAAAATACTTTTTTCCTGAAAAAGCTTCTTGAGTCTGGGCAATTCACGTGGCGAGGCATCCAGTGCCTCCATAAATAAGGTCCATTGCTGCCCATCAAGTTGAAAAGAACAACGGTCTGCCAAGGTTTCCTCAGCCCGGGAAAGGGCGCTCTCAAGCACGAACTCACTGACGGAGCGATTTGCGGCAGCTGCTGCACTACGAAGCACCTGCTTCGCCTGCTTGGAGAGACGAAGGTCAAGTTTTTCGGTTCTGGTTGTTGTTGCCATAGGTAAAGGAGTCTTGGTTCTGCATCTCCGATAATATACAAGAAACGCCAGACATTGTCATGACAAGGATTTCTTCGAAAGACTGATACTGATGCAATCAAGCTCTATTACTGGCGTCAAGGAAATCATGAAGTTGATTTTGTCCTCGAGCACAAAGGAAAAATAATCGGTCTTGAAATCAAAAGCGGTCGGTCACAACACGCATCAGGTATGGCTGCTTTTTCTAAAGAATGTAATCCCCACAAAGTTCTCCTTGTCGGCAACTCCGGTATCCCCTGGCAGGAATTCCTTAAACTGAATCCACTTGTGTTATTCAACTAAAAAAAAATTCCCCACCATAACACCCCGAACATTCGTTTTTTAAAAATCAACTACCCTGCGAGCAACGGGGGATGAGTTCATATTATATGGCTCATTAATCATTTTTTTGCAACGTTAAAGCCAAGAAAATTGACCATTGTTTGAACCAGCTTTGCCGTCAGCGGCCTTAACGGGCAAATGTTTGTAGATCAATCAGTTGGTGTGAGACTACCGGAAAAGTCCCCGCTGGTAACTATATGTCGATCTGAGAGGAAATGCTGACTCTGCCAGTGGGAGGCAGAAAACTGTGCCGCTTTCTTCCTTGTCCCCCCCCCGTTAACTCTGTATATATCCCATTCTCAGAAAGTCCCATTATTCACCACTTTCTGAAATATAGAAAAGTTAAACGGTGAGCGAGACAATAAACAGCTAAAAACAGGGCCTCCCCGCAACCTTGACATGTCTCTTCAGGCAACGGCATAACAAAAAATCCAAATAAAAAAGCTCCGTAACAAAATATACTGTTACGGAGCTGTAGGTCACGGGTTAAGCCGTAATCCTTTTACTCGGGTATCTTTCGAAAAAGAATCCTCAGGCTTCTGAGCCTTCAGCCTCAACTTCGAAGTGAACCTTTACGGAGATATCCATAAAGATTTTTGCGTCAGCCTCATATTTGCCGAGTGACTTGATCGGAGCTTCAATGGTGATTTTCCTGCGGTCGACATCGAAACCCTGAACTTTAAGGGCATCTGCAATATCTGCCGCGGTCACTGTTCCGAACAGTTTACCCGATTCGCCAGCTTTGGCAAAAACCTTCAATGACAGCTGCTCGATTTTCTGAGCATGTTCACGAGCGCTTTTGCGCATCAGCTCAACCTTTTTAGCCTGCTGTTTTTTCTCTGTTTCAAGAGCTTTGAGCGTTCCCTCGGTAGCTCTTATAGCTGCACCCTGCGGAATCAGGAAATTGTTTGCATAACCGTTTTTTACGCCAACAACTTCACCTGCATCGCCAAGGGTAGCCACATCTTTTCTTAAAATGACTTTCACTGCTTAGCTTCCTCGTTCAATAGATTGCGAAATTGGTTATTTGTATTCATCGACAACATACGGTATTACTGCCAGGAACCGTGCCCATTTGACTGAATGGGTCAGAAGGTTCTGCTCTTTGGCAGAGAGACCGGTTATGCGGCGAGGAATAATTTTTCCCTGATCGTTGATAAATCTTTTCAGCTTACGCTCGTCGCGGTAGTCGAAAAACACAACCTGATTTTTCGATACTTTCTTTTTGGACGCCAGCGCGTTGCTCAGTGATTTGTTACCCTGTGATTTGTGGCCTTGTGACTGTGTAAATTTTTGTCTCATAAGTTCATTACAAAATTTAGCTTACCCTGTCCCCTCAATCGGAAGAAAGGTATTTGTATTCGTAAATATGACCGGGATCTTCGTCATGAATTTCTCCATGAAGGATATCGTGACATTCATCCTCGATAAAGCCCTCTTCATCCTCCTCGCCATTCTTCTTTCTCTTGTTGAGGAACTGGATTCGTCTGGCTTTTATTTCAACAACGGTCCTGGATGATCCGTCCTGCGCTTTCCATGTCCGGCTCTGTAACTCTCCGTCCACGAGGACTGCTGAACTTTTTTTCAGGTTGTCACGGCAACTCTCGGCAAGTTTGTTCCAGGCAACTACACCAACATAGCAGACATCTTCCTGCCATTGATGATTGCTGTCCCGGAATCGTCTGTTACATGCTATTGAAAAATTAACGACAGGCGTACCGCCTGAATTAGTTTGCCTGAAAACAGGATCCTTTGTCAGATTTCCAGCAACGATTACACTGTTTATCTCAGGCATTTTTAATTCAGCCATTGCATCTTCTCCGTTTTATTCTCAAAAGGAATCACTTCTTAGCTCGCTTTTTCAAACTAACCCTGACGATCATTTTCCAACGGTATCGGCACCAGCAGCCTCTGCGGCAGCAGCATCTTCCGGACTGCCTATGACTACACTGTATTTCTCAACCCTCTTGCGCATTTCAAGGAACGCGCTGGTGAGATGGATAATCAGGTAACGCAAAAGGGCTTCCTCATAACGGAATACTTTTTCGATTTCTGCTATGACGATTGTTGCAGCGGTAAATTCGATATGGGCGTAGTATCCAATGGTTTTCTTCTTGATCGGATAGGCTGTCTTGCGCCGGCCGATTTCGAGAACATTGCTGATAGTACCGCCTTTTTCGGTAATAACCCGCCGAACCAGTTCCATTGCGGCAAGAATAGCTTCATCCTGAAGCCCGCCGTCAATGATGACTGTACATTCATAAAGTTTGTTTGTTTCCATAGCGCAAATAGCTGATAATCATTATTACTCCTCAGTTGCTTGCAAAACGGCGAGGGTCCGGCATTGCGCAGACCAGCCCCACGGCTTCAGAGGTTTCCCGGTGAACACCATCTGCAAATTTGAACATTAAAGGTAAACTATTTGCACCATTTTTCCAACCTCATGAAAAAAACCTCCATGTCTAATTTTCATGGAAGAGAAAATACTGTATATGATTCTTTTGTATCATGTTACAATATACCACTGCACGTTTCATCATCTCCCGTTGAAGAAATCAAGAATCTTTCGGGCAATAAGGGTTTCTGAGAGGTCGTTCATACACCGGAAATGACCTTTCGGACAGCGATCACGCCCGATGTGCGAGCATGGCCGGCATCGGAGTCCTTCAACTTCGAACAGTTCGAA